>Ga0105054_10000003_pt1 | contig 279836 bp, 267 predicted proteins | sample BON02_FD_78091 | JGI IMG/M metagenome (GOLD analysis project Ga0105054, IMG submission 78091) | Freshwater microbial communities from Lake Bonney liftoff mats and glacier meltwater in Antarctica - BON-02 (megahit assembly) | ecosystem: Environmental > Aquatic > Freshwater > Ice > Glacier...
GAAGGAGGATTAAAAGACCCTTCTGATATTATTATCAAAGCATTATCACTACATTTTCCACATATAGACATAATAATGAGTATTTTATTCTTTCTTGCTGGATACACAACAATCATCGCTTACTTTACAGTTGGAATGAAAAGCGCTGATTTTGTGAGCAAAACCTGGGGGAAGAGAATATTTATTGTGTATGCATTACTAGCATTCATAGGAACGCATTTTACAGATCAAACTAATATGATAATGGTCATGAGTTTATCTGGTGGGTTTTTGGTGCTATTCAACATAGCCGGAATCTTCAAACTGAGAAAAGAAATCAAATTTATATAATTCTTTCTCGTATCCTATAATTCATAGCACACTTGTCCGCCTCTCTCTTTGTGATTTCCTGCGCTCCCTTTGTCATTCTCGCGAAAGCGGGAACCTAAGGCAGCTGAGCTCCGCAGTTAGCGTGGAGGATCTCAAGTTGAGGATGACAGTGTAGTGGACATTGTCATTCCAGCTAAAGCTGAAATCCATGTATATAGATCAGATGTTGTAGAATGCCCGTCTCTTTTAAAAAAAGCATCTAAATGCTGAACATGAGATCTCCGATCAAGTCGAAGATGACAAATTTTGATTTTTCTAAAAAAATGGAGCGGGTGATGGGACTTGAACCCACGACATTTACCTTGGCAAGGTAATGCTCTACCTCTGAGCTACACCCGCAAATCTATCCTAAAACACGAACTCAGGATGAAATGAATATAGGCATAATAATGTATAGTTTTTATTTTTCAAGCTTTTGCATTATAAATATTTGACTATTTTTATAGCAGCCCTACATCCACCTTTGATTACAGCGCTTAAAGCCTTATATGCTGGGGCTTTTGCTAGATCATACTGATCAGCAATATCTTTGTGTTCCAGCTCTTCTTCTCTGAATTCTGCAATCTTAGATTTGAGCATGGCATGTTTTTTATCATCTCCTAATAAATTCATCTGTTCTTTATAGTGCTGCGCAATAACATCTTCTACAGATGAAGTGCACACCATAGCAGCCTCTTTTCCAAGCACTGCGGTCACAGCCCCTAGCGCATAAGAAAGCTTATCTACTAATGGAAATAATAACGTTGGTCTCGCCTTTTTATCACGAAGCTCCTCTTCAAAATATGCTAGATGTTTTTCTTCACCTTTAGCCATCTCTTCTATCTGAGCTTTTGATTTTTTGCCTTTTATATAGCGCAACTGTCCTTCATAGATACGTTTTGCAGCATATTCTCCAGCATGATTCACCCGAATCATTGTGTTTATTTTGCTATCTTCAAACTTATCTCCAGGCATTACTTAAAACAACATTGCATGATTGCTAAGACTCTACTATATTTCTGGCATAAAATAAAACAAAAACACAACATGAGCTTTCTTGAAGATCAAAAAGCAATCTTTAGAAATTGCGCATTTCAATCTGCGACTTTCATCGCTCCAGGTTTAAGCGTACTTTATGTCAATAATGAAAAGCGCGCTGAAAAAATCACCTTAGGATCCATAGGCTATTTTGTATCCTGCTCAATAAGAGATGAATTTAATTACTTTTTAGGAGATAGCCATAAATCAATTATTGCAGGATCAGTTTTCGGTGGTTTTGCTTATGCAGATATAAATAGCTATAGTCATTTACCCAGTGTCCTTATGTCTTTAGGTTATAATTACGCTTATTACCTTCCTCATATATTTTCAATCCCAGCAACTATAATCATAGAAATATATACAGAACTTCTTAACACAGGAGATTTAAAAGAAGGTTTTAAATCTGGAGTTGTATATGGCGCGCTCACTATAGCACATGATATTTACAATACAGTATCTGCAGGATATCAGGAACCCACTGGGCTATTTGAAGAAGATCAATGCCCTGTCGCCTAGAGGCTTTATAAGAATATACATATATTTGGACGAATACCTCCCAGGCCAGCGTATATATTTGAGAATTTCATCCAAAAACTCAATGTCCTACTTGTTTTTTGTCAAATATATCACTATGTTATAAATCTCAGTTTTCATTGCGGGCGTGGCGGAACTGGTAGACGCGCTAGACTTAGGATCTAGTAACGCAAGTTGTGGGGGTTCAAGTCCCTCCGCCCGCACCATTATAAATTTGGACATATAAATGCAAATAAAAGAATTAGAAAAAAAAGACTTAATAAGAAAGTTTAAAATCACTATACCTCAAAAAGATTTAGAATTGGCTATAGACAAGAAAGCTCAAGAGATAGCTTCTACTGCAAAAATCGATGGTTTTAGACCAGGTAAAGTACCAGCATCTTTTATTAAAGCAAAACACAAACAATCTCTACATGGAGATGTCTTGGATGACTTCATGAAAACTGCATCTAAAGAAGTTGTAAAACAAAACAAATTTGAGCTATCTTCAACACCTAGAGTAGACAATGTTGAATTCGAAGAAAAATCAGATTTAGCTTTTGAAATCGAAATGGAACTTCTACCGGTGATTCCAGAATTTGATATGAAAAAAATTAAACTTGAAAAAAACGTTTCTCCTATAGAAGATAAAGAAATAGAAGAAAGCATGGATAAATTGCGCCAAGAGCACAAAATATTCAAAGCATTACCAAAAACTACAGCTGCAAAGGAAGGAGACACCCTCTTAATAGACGCTGAAGGATCTATAGATGGTGTAAATTTTCCTGAAGGCCAGGTAACTAATAAACAATTAACACTTGGATCAAAAGAATTCATTGCAGGTTTCGAAGACGGGTTAATTGGTGCAAAAGCTGGTGACAAGAAAAAGCTAAATCTAAAATTCCCAAAAGAATACTGGAAAAAAGAACTAAGTGGTAAGGCCGTTGTATTTGATGTGACTGTGAAAGAAGTTTCAAAAGCAGAATTGCCTCCTATTGACGATGCTTTAGCTCAAAAACTTCATCTAAAGGACTTAAAAGAGCTCAAAGAAAAAATCGCACAATCTCTTTCAAAATACTACGATGACATATCTACAAATATTCTGAGAAAAGAATTATTTGATCAATTGGACAAAGATGTAAAAATACAAGTCCCAGAAAAGCTCGTTGAAAAAGAACTTGAGTTCTTAACTCAAGACTCAGATTCTTTAAAAGAATCTGATGCAACAGCGAAAGATATGGCAACAAGAAGAGTGAAAATTGGATTGATCTTATCTGACTTGGCGAAAAAGCATAAAATCTCTGTATCGCAAGATGAAGTCAGAGAAGAAATTACTAAACATATGCAATCAATGCCTGGTCAAGAAAACTTAATTTTAGATTATTACAAGAACCATCCTGAGGCGTTACAAGGAATAAATGGCAAAGTGTTAGAAGATAAATCTGTAAAATTCTTACTACAAGAAATTAGCTTATCAGAAAAAAAAGTAACACCAACAGAGTTAATGGATTTATTTCAAGCGATAAAATAAAGATTTGTTGCGCTGTAGTTTTTTTATACTGTACTATGATCTTATAAGTGAATTTATAATTATGATTGATATGGATATAAACAAAATAAACATGAATTTAGTACCAATGGTCGTAGACCAAACGAGCAGAGGAGAAAGAGCTTATGATATTTTTTCTCGTCTTCTTAAGGAAAGAATCATATTTGTTACTGGACAAATAGAAGACCACATGGCTTCTTTAATTATTGCACAGTTGCTATTTCTTGAGTCTGAAAACACAGAAAAAGATATATACATGTACATTAACTCCCCAGGAGGAGCAGTACATGCTGGACTAGGTATTTATGATACTATGCAATATGTCAAACCTAATATAACAACATTATGTGTTGGTATGGCAGCTTCTATCGGTTCATTCTTGTTAATGGCAGGAGAAAAAGGAAAAAGATACGCATTACCAAACTCAAAAATAATGATACACCAACCTTTAGGTGGCTTTAGAGGCCAAGCATCTGATATAGAGATTCATGCAAAAGATATAATAGATACTAGACATAGACTAAATGCTATTTATGCAAAACATACTGGCCAAAAGCTTGGAGTTATAGAAAAAAGCATGGACAGAGATAATTTCCTGAATCCAGATGCAGCAAAAGATTTTGGCTTAATAGACAAAGTAATTGAAAAAAGAATCATAGAAACAAAAACTAAAACGGAAGCTTAATGACAGATACCAAAGATACAGTAAAAACTACATTATATTGTTCATTCTGTGGAAAGAATCAGCATGAAGCTAAGAAGCTTATTGCTGGCCCTTCTGTTTACATATGCAATGAATGTGTTGACCTTTGCCAGGACATCGTAAAAGAAGATACAAATGTAAATTATAAAGACTCTGATTCCATACCAAAACCGTCTGATATTTTCAACGTTTTGAATGACCATGTAATAGGACAAGAAAGTGCAAAAAAAACTTTGTCTGTAGCGGTTTATAATCACTACAAAAGATTGAACCATGGTACTAAAAATAATGACGTTCAAATATCAAAGTCTAATATATTACTAATAGGCCCTACTGGTAGTGGTAAGACATTACTAGCACAAACGCTTGCGTCTATATTGAATGTACCTTTTACTATGGCTGATGCAACTTCTCTTACAGAAGCTGGATACGTCGGAGAAGATGTAGAAAATATTATTTTAAGACTTCTACAAGCTTCTAACTACAACGTAGAAAAAGCTCAAAGAGGAATAGTATACATAGATGAAGTAGATAAAATCACAAGAAAGTCTGAAAATCCTTCAATCACAAGAGATGTCTCTGGAGAAGGGGTACAGCAAGCACTACTAAAAATCATGGAAGGAACGGTTGCTTCTGTTCCGCCACAAGGTGGCAGAAAGCATCCACAACAAGACTTCATTCAAGTAGATACAACGAATATCTTATTTATCTGTGGTGGTGCATTTACTGGACTAGAAAAATCCATAGCTAATAGATTTGAAGGATCCTCTATAGGATTTGGAGCATCATTTAAGACAAAGCAACAAAGTCACATAAATGATCTTCTAAAAAAAGTAGAACCAGATGATTTAGTAAAATTTGGTTTAATCCCAGAGTTTGTTGGACGTCTTCCAGTTATTACTGCATTAGATGACCTAAATGAGGATACTCTAAAAAAGATTCTTACTATCCCTAAAAATGCTTTGATAAAACAATATCAAAAATTATTTGAGATGGAAAATGTGGAACTTGAGTTTCTAGATGAAGCGTTGACTGAGATAGTACAACAGGCTTTAAAAAGAAAAACTGGAGCTAGGGGTTTAAGAGCTATTCTTGAAAAAGTGTTACTTAATACAATGTTTGACTTGCCTTCAAAGGAAAACATTAAAAAAGTAATCATAGATAAGAACACAGTGCTAGAAAAAACTTCACCACTGATTCTTTATGAAGAAAGCAAGAAAGCGAAAACTTCTTAAACTGATCTCTATCACTACTTGTAATACGCAACAAAAGAACATATATAAAATGTATGGGCTTGTTGTGTAATGAAAATAGAGAGGTTGTATATGTCAGAACAAAATAATTTTTATCCTTTAATTCCATTAAGAGATATCGTAGTTTTTCCAAAAATGATTGTACCTCTATTCGTTGGTAGAGATAAGTCTATTAATGCTCTCAAAACACTAAAAGACAAAGAAAGTTTAGTAGTATTGGTATCGCAAAAAGATCACAACGTTTCATATCCAAAAGAAAAGGATTTATACAAAGTTGGTGTCGTTGCAAAAATCATTCAAACGCTTACTTTGCCTGACGGCACACTAAAAGTTCTTACAGAAGCTCTATTTAAAGTAAAAATAATAAATGTGACTGATGATGGCAATTTCTATCAATGCTCTACAGAAACAATAAAAAATACAACAAAAAACGATATAGGAACTAATGCCCTAGTTAAGTCTATCATCGCGCAGTTTCAAGAGTATTCAAAGTATAATACAAAAATCAACCAGGAAGTTTTATCTGTTTTAGAAGGTATAAAAGATCCAAATAATTTTGCAGACATTGTTGCTTCAAATTTAAATATAGAAGTAGAAAAAAAGCAAACCTTGCTAGAAATGACTAGTACTAAGAAAAAACTACAACAACTCTCATTCTACATAGAATATGAGATTAACTTACTCAAAACTGAGCAAGGTATCCGAGATGACGTAAGAAAACAAATGGAAACCACACAGAGAGAATATTTCTTAAACGAACAACTAAAGGCTATACACAAAGAGCTTGGCTCCAAGGAAAACGAAGGTGGAAAAAATGAAACAACGATCTTGGAAGAAAAAATAAAGGCTACGAAATTATCCAAAGATGCCCATGAGAAAGCTACATCTGAATTGCGCAAATTAAAGATGACCAACGCAATGTCTTCAGAGGCAACTATTATAAGGAATTACCTAGAGTATTTACTAGCACTACCTTGGGGTAAATACTCCAAGCTAAAAAATGATCTAAACGAAGCAGAAAAGATATTAGACAAAGATCATTATGGCCTAAAGAAAGTAAAAGAAAGAGTACTTGAGTTCCTTGCGGTGCAAAAACGCACGAACACAATTAAAGGCCCTATTTTATGTTTTGTTGGACCTCCAGGGGTTGGAAAAACATCTCTAGCTAAGTCTATCGCAGATGCTACTGGTAGAGAGCTAGTGAGATTTGCTCTAGGTGGAATAAAAGATGAAGCGGAAATCAGAGGGCACAGAAAAACATACTTGGGAGCAATGCCTGGTAAAATTATCTCACTACTCAAAAAAGCGAAAACATCCAATCCGGTTATGCTTTTTGATGAAATCGATAAAATCGGTGCAGATTATAGAGGGGACCCATCATCAGCTTTGTTAGAAGTATTAGATCCTGAACAAAATGATAAATTCATGGATAATTACCTGGAGACCGAATATGACTTATCCAAGGTAATGTTCATAGCAACCGCTAACTCAACAAATATACCAACTGCTCTTTTAGACAGAATGGAAATCATTAGAATTTCCGGATATACAGAGAATGAAAAAGTAGATATAGCGATGAAACATCTCGTAAAAAAACAAAGAGATGCTCACAAATTATCGAAAAAAGAGTTTGATATCCCTGAATCCACAGTATTAGAGCTTATTAGGCATTATACGCGCGAAGCTGGTGTAAGAAACCTAGATAGGGAAATATCAAAATTAGCTAGAAAATCCGTAAGAGAAATAGAACAAAAAGGCGAAAGCCATATAAAAATCACACCAAAAATCCTGGAAAAATTCTTAGGGGTACAAAGATTTCATTTTGGTGAAACAGAAACTAAAGACATGGTTGGAATCACAACTGGTCTAGCTTATACAGATTTTGGAGGCGAGTTACTCTCAATCGAAGCAGTAGTTTTACCAGGTAAAGGAGAAATAAAAACTACTGGTAAATTAGGAGAAGTGATGCAGGAATCTGCTCAAGCTGCCTTTAGTTACTTTAAATCTACTTCATTAGCCTATGGAATAACACCTCCAAAGTATTCGAAAAAGGATATACATCTACATGTTCCAGAAGGAGCAACTCCAAAAGATGGACCTTCTGCAGGGGTTGGAATATTAACATCAATAGTCTCTGCAATGACTAATATCCCAGTAAGAAAAGATATAGCAATGACAGGAGAAATAACATTGAGAGGCCGAGTACTGCCTATAGGTGGACTAAAAGAAAAAATTCTTGCAGCTGGTAGAGGGGGCGTAAAAACTGTTCTAATTCCATATGAAAACAAGAAAGATTTATCTGAAATCTCAGAAGAGATTACCAAAAACCTTAAAATCATACCTGTAAAAACCGCAGCAGAAGTACTAAAACGTGCTTTAACCAGCACGTTTTCAGAAATCAAATGGTCAGAAAGCGATGAAGAAGTACGGATTTCTCAAGAAAATGCTAGAAATAACATAGTAACTCATTGACATAAAGAGTGAATTAGTCAAAAATATTGGTATATCTGAAGTCTACAAAGGGTTTCTGCACAATACCTGGTGGATTTTAATATTATTTTTTTTAACAATAACAAATAGGACAAAAACATGAACAGACAAGAATTAGTAGCAGACATGGCTGAAGCAACAGGTGTTTCAAAAAACGTCGTAAACAAAGTTTTAGACTCTTTTATTGAAACAGTAACAAAATCCCTAAAAAAAGGTGATGATGTGCGTTTAGTTGGTTTTGGTACATTCTCAGTGCACGAAAGAAGTGCTATGGAAGGACGCAACCCAAGAACAGGTCAAAAAATTAAAATTAAAGCTTCTAAGCGTCCTAAATTCAAGTCAGGTGTTCCATTAATTGATGCACTTAACTAAGAATTAAAATACGAATTTATACTATAAAAGCACCAAAAAAATCTCTCATGGTTTTTCTGGTGCTTTTTTGTATTTATTGCCGCAAATATTTTTGCCTAATATTCAAAATTTTAAAAAATTTAAAAAAAGCTATTGACCTTAACGCAACGTCATAGATTACAGTGCTCCTATATCATTCAAAGGTAATGACATGAATTATACAGTAAAACAATTAGCAAAGTTATCCAACGTGAGTGTGCGAACCCTTCATTGGTACGACAAAATTGGATTACTAAAACCTGCTTATTATGGTGATAATAATTATCGTTACTATGAGGAAGAGCAATTGCTGACTTTACAGCAAATTTTGTTCTTCCGTGAGCTTGGGTTCAAGCTGCATGATATACAGAGAATGCTTGTAAGCAACGATTTTGATAAAATAAAAGCTTTACATACACATAAGCAAGCTCTGGAAAAAAATATCAAATGTATGAATAAATTAATTCGTACAATTGATAAAACTATTTCACATTTAACAGGAGTAAAAACTATGAAACTAGAAGACATATTCGATGGCTTTACTAAAGAAAAGCAAAAACTTTATTATGACTACCTTCTGGAAAGAGGAGTTAGTGAGGAAATTATCCAAAAATCTAAGGAGAAGACCAAAAACTGGAGTACAGATGATTGGTTAGATCATAAATCTGCTGCTGATAAAGTACAAACAGATTTAATATCTGGAATTAAAGGTGGCAAAAAACCTAATTCAAGTGAGGTGCAGAAGATAATAGAAAGGCACTATAAATTGACATGCAAAATCTGGATACCAGACCAATCAAGTTACATTTCTTTAGGTGAGTTATATGGCTCTCATCCTGATTTTGTTGAGTTCTATAAAAAACAACATCCCAAATTGTTGGAGTTCTTGCAAGCAGCGATTACTGTTTATGCGAAGAAAAACCTTCACTAACATCTAGGGGGCTATAGTGCCCCCTTTCTTTCTATCCAAGAGCGCTCTTATCTTTTGTCAAAAAACACTAGATTATTTGCGAATATTGGAATATATTCTTTTTTATTAATTGTTAGGGTGATTAGCTCAGTTGGTAGAGCGCCTCGTTTACACCGAGATGGTCGGCAGTTCAAATCTGTCATCACCCACCAGCCTTTGCATTTCGTGCTTCGGCTCGGCAAGCCACGAAGCGAGCTTGATTAGACGAATACGATTAGGAAAAGGCTGTCACGCCAAGGTTGTAAGGCAGCGTAGGCGGACTATAGATAAAACTAAAATATACCCAGCATTCAAAAGATCAAAGCTTTTTTTATAACCAAAAATATTTAATAACATTGCTATATTGCGTCTAGTGCCTTCGTGGCTTAGGTTTTCTAGCATCGATTTTGCATCTTTGTTTGCTTCTGCTAGTAGATCGCTATGGAACTCCAAATCTGCTGTTCTAAATCCAGGTAAACCACTTTGCTTGCTACCTAGTATATCTCCTCCTCCACGTAATTTTAAATCTTGCTCTGCAATGTAGAATCCATCATTTGATTCTTTCATGATTTTTATCTTTGCTATACTAGAATGCGTTAGATTCTCGGGTATATATAGTAAAATACAGTCAGATTGTTTAGTATTTCGCCCTACCCTACCTCTAAGCTGATGAAGCTGTGCAAGCCCAAACTTATCCGGACATTCTATTATCAATAAAGTCGCCTCAGGAACATCTACGCCAACTTCTACAACGGTAGTAGAAACTAATATTGGAGTATTATGAAATGCAAATTTATTCATCACTTCTTCTTTCTGGTCTTGAGGTAATTTACCGTGAAGAAGCCCAACTTGATCACCAAAAACCTTCTTAAGAAACGCAAATCTATTTTCTGCAGCTATATTATCATTTTCCAAATTTCCTTCTATTAATGGGCAGATCCAGTAGATTTTTTCCTGCAATAGAAGCTTTTTCTTCATTAACTCAATAATCTTTTCTACCTTAGACTCTTGTAATGAATATGTATTTATGGGCATTCTTCCCTTTGGTTTCCCTGATAATATGGAAATATCCATATCACCATACATAGTCAAAGACAGAGTACGTGGGATTGGGGTGGCGCTCATTACCAATACATCGCTATCCTTCCCCTTGCTCATAAGAGACATTCTTTGCTGCACTCCAAACCTGTGCTGCTCATCTATTATTACAAGTCGCAAATCTTGAAATTCAACATTGTCTTGAAAAATAGCATGGGTTCCAATCAAAATTTTTAGCTCTCCTGATTTTAAATCATCTAAGATAGCTTGCCTTTTCTTCCCAATAATTTTTCCAGTAAGAAGTCCAACTTTTATATTTAATTCGGACAATGCCTTTGAAATCCATGTAAAATGCTGATTAGCTAGTATATCTGTCGGAGCCATTATTGCAGCTTGATGATTCCCTTCAAGTACATTCATTATAGCGCTTAAAGCAACTAAGGTCTTCCCACTGCCAACATCCCCTTGCAGAAGCCTAATCATTCTGTTATCTGATTTTTGATCTTCCTCTATTTCTTTGATTACAAAAGCCTGACCTTCTGTAAGAGTAAACTGTAGTTTCTCTAATACAGACTCTTTTAGGTTTCCATTAAACTTTGAAGACACACCTGCATTTTTACTTCTATCCTTTCGAACTATTCCTATAGCTAATTGACTAGCAAGCAACTCATCGTAAGCTATGCGTCTCCTATATGTAGATATTGGTAAAAAAGCATTGTTAGATTTTGGATTATGGATAGCATCTAGAGATTCCAAAAAACCAACCCAATTATGCGATTGTTTTTTTGCATCATCAATCCACTCAAAATCAGAGAACGTCTTTAATTGATCTATAATAATATTAACAATTTTATGTATTACAGATGAATTGATTGCATATGTAAGTGGATATATAACAGAAACTTTTTCTATTTCATCAACAGATTTATATATAGTTGGATGGGCAACTTGAATCCCATTTTTAGGGTGTATTCTTGCTGTGCCTAAAATAATTATTTCATCACCAAATTTTTTACTATTAAAAATATAATGTGGAAAGTAATTAAAATATAGCAGCTCCACTGGAGTACCATTGCTATCGCATATAACCTTATTTACTTTGCTTCTAGAAGAGCCCTCAATCTCAATAAATTTTAACTTTATGATAACTTCTGAATTGCTCTCTAACTCGCCAATGTTATCACATACAGAGCGAAAAATAATTCTGGTAGGAAAATGTGTAAGAAGATCGAAAACAATTCTGCAATTCAACCTTTCAAATGCCTCCTGAACCTTTTCACCTACTCCTGGAAGAATACTTATAGAAGAATTAAGGTAAGTAAATATTTCCCTCATTTTTTTTACTATGTGGCTTTTTTAAGAAAGCTTTTTACCAAAATATGAGTGCAATTTTTCATTTACAAAAGGAGAAACAAATTTTGAGATATCACCATGAAGCCTTGCAATCTCTCTGACCATGCTTGAAGATACAAAATGAGTGCCTTCAGTTGCTGGAAGCAATATTGTATCTACTTCTTTTGAAAGGCTCATATTTGTAGCAGCGAGCTGAAATTCATATTCAAAATCAGAAACAGCCCTAAGCCCACGTACTATAATAGAAGACTTCTTTTCTTTAGCAAAATCTACTAAAAGTCCTCCAAATGATTCTACAAAAATCTCTTTTGATTTTGGTAAACGTTTTTTTAAAAGTGCTATATCTTGATTTACCATCTCGATTCGTTCTTCTAGAGAAAAAATCGGCGTTTTAGTAACATCTTTTGCGATACCTACTATCAAAACGTCCACTATATTAAGAGATCTTTCTATGATGTTAATGTGTCCATTAGTAATAGGATCAAATGTCCCAGGATATATGCCTATTTTAGACATTTATACCTCCTCAGAAGTTTCAGTCTCCTCTGCATCACCATCGACATCATCATCTTTATCGGAGAATGGAACCAGAGCAATCGACACTATCTTTTCTTTGTCTGCCGTTCTGAAAATTGTTACTCCTTGAGTATTTCTTCCAGCAATCCTTACATCATGTATAGGACATCTGATTACAGTACCATGATCTGTGATCAACATAACTTGATCTTCAAATCCTATAGGGAAACTTGAAACCACAACACCATTACGCTTAGAAGTAATAATATTTACTATACCCTTCCCGCCTCTGTTTGTAACTCTATACTCGTATGCTGATGTTCTTTTACCGTAACCATTTTCCGTAGCTGTAAAGATAAACTCTTCAGCCTCAGCGTATTTTATTGCATCTTCTATTTTTAAACCATATGCAGCTGAATCAAAATTAATTTCAGCCTTGTTTTCTTCTTTAGATGCCTTCGATAGTTTAATTCTATCTTCTAATGAAATTTTTAAATATTTCTCTCTATCTTCAAAATCAATTTCTATACCATTCAGCACAGACATTGAAACTACTTTATCACCAGTATCTAATCTTATACCTCTCACACCATCAGAAGTACGACTTTTAAACACCCTCACAGCATTAGTTGGGAATCTCATACACTTCCCGCTTTGAGCGGACATCATAATATGGTCGTTTTCCTTACATAACTTTACCGCTACTAATGTATCATCTTCGTCTAATCTAATAGCTATCTTTCCATTAGATTGAATACTATAAAAGTCATCCAAACTATTTCTTCTTACATTCCCCTTGGAAGTAGCAAACATTATATTCATGTTTTCCCAATCTTTCTCATCTTCAGGCAATGACATTAAACTAGTGATATATTCGCCATCTGCTAATGGAAGTATATTTACCAAAGCCCTACCCTTTGCTTGCGTACTTCCTAAAGGTAATTTATACACCTTTATTCTGTAAACTTTTCCTAAGTTAGAGAAGAACAAGATATTTGCATGAGTGCTAGCAACGAATAATTCTGTTGTGAAGTCATCTTCATTTATTGATAAAGCAGACCTACCTTTACCACCTCTACGCTGTGCACGATATGTATCTAAAGGAACTCTTTTCGCATAACCTTTATGAGTTACAGTAACGACCATTTCTTCTCTAGTGATAAGGTCTTCGATATCATATTCGAATTCGTTCATCTCTATTTGAGTCTTACGTGGCTTTGCAAATTCTTCTTTTACTTGAGCTAATTCACTCAAAAGTATTCCTAATAATTTTTCTCTTGATCCTAAGATTTCGATATATTCTTTTATCTCTATAGAAAGCTCATTCAATTCTTTAGAAATATTTTCCTGTTCTATACCAGTAAGCTTTTGAAGACGCATTTCCAGGATTGCTTTTGCTTGTGCTTCAGTAAAATAGCAATGAGCATCGACAACTTTATTATTCTGGTCTTGTACCAAAGATATATAATGTTCTAAATCATTAGCTTGCCATTTTGTTTCTAGCAATCTGTCCTTTGCCTCACTAGCATTTGCAGAAGATTTAATAAGCTCAATAACCTTATCGATATTATTTACAGCTATGAATAGACCAATTAAAAGATGAGCTTTATTACGAGCCTTATCTAATAAAAACTTAGTACGCTTAGAAACAACTTGCTCTCTAAATTCAATAAATGCCTTAATGACATCCAATACGTTCATCACTCTAGGTCTGCCATTATCTAGAGCAAGCATATTCACACCAAATGATGTCTGTAGAGACGTATATCTATAAAGTTGATTTAGTATTACTTCAGCAAATCCGTCTTTTTTTACTTCTATAACAACTCTAATACCACCTTTATCCGACTCGTCCCTTAAGTCACTTACTCCTTCAATTTTTTTATCCCTAACAAGCTCAGCGATCTTTTCGACCATTTTAGCCTTGTTAACCATATAAGGAAGTTCACTGATAATGATAGACTGCCTTCCAGCTGCTGTTTCCTCTATAGAAGCCTTACCACGCATAATTACAGAGCCACGACCGGTTCTAATAGCAGAATGAATACCAGAGGTGCCAAGTATCACACCGGCTGTTGGAAAGTCTGGACCTTTTACAATTTCAGCTATTCTCTCTATTGAGACAGAATGGTCTTTGATGTACTCACAACAAGCATCTATAATCTCACCGAGATTAAATGGTGGAATGTTAGTTGCCATTCCAACTGCTATACCACCAGCACCGTTTACTAAAAGGTTAGGAAATTTTGCCGGTAGAACAGAAGGTTCAACTTCTGATCCATCATAGTTATCTTGAAATGTTACTGTGTTTTTATCAATATCTTCTAAAAGCGTATGCGCAGCTTTCGCCATTCTTGATTCTGTATAACGCATCGCAGCTGGAGAATCTCCATCTATAGAACCAAAGTTACCCTGGCCATCCACCAAAGGAAGAAGCAATGAAAACTCTTGAGCCATTCTAACTAAAGAGTCATAGATAGCTGCATCACCATGAGGGTGATATTTACCCATCACGTCACCAACTATACGAGCAGATTTTCTGTAAGGCTTATTGTAATAACAACCAGACTCATTCATCGCATACAAAATACGTCTATGTACTGGCTTCAGACCATCACGTACATCTGGTATAGCACGACTAACTATCACACTCATAGCATAGTCTAGATAGGAATTTTTCATTTCCTTCTCTATGCTAATAGTACTTATGCCGAGATCTTCTTGATTCATATTTTGTTGATTTTATCGAAACTTAAATGCAGGGAATAGTTTATTCTATTACGCAAGCAGCGTCAAGCTAACTTTTAGCTTGTTAATCTATTTTACAATCATTAGCTAAGCTTAAAGGACTCTCCTAAATAGATGCTTCTTGCCTTTTTATCACTTGCTATCTCTTTAGGCGTTCCTTTTGTAAGTATACTACCTTCACTCATGATGTAAGCCATATCTACCATGTCAAGGGTATCTCTGACATTATGGTCTGTTATTAGTACCCCTATTCCTCTTTTCTTAAGCTTCATTATCAGGTCTTTTATATCTGATACAGCTATGGGGTCTATACCTGCTAACGGCTCATCTAAAAATATAAATCTTGGATTCGCAGCTAAAGCACGCGCTATTTCAAGCCTTCTTCTTTCCCCTCCAGATAAATGGGTGGATTTTACTTGTTTTAAATGTGTGATAGAAAATTCTGCCAACAACTCATTTAGTTTTTTTACACGTTCAAAATAAGATGGTTCAACTATTTCTAAAATGGCCATAATATTTTCTTCGACGCTCAAACCACGGAATATCGATGGCTCCTGTGGAAGATAACCCATACCAATTCTTGCACGTTTATACATTGGCATTGTTGTAACATCATTTCCTTCGAAAAAAATCTGACCAAAGTCCGGACTAACCATTCCTGTCATCATATAAAAACAAGTTGTTTTCCCAGCTCCATTAGGGCCAAAAAGCCCCACAACCTTTCCTGCCTCTATAGAAAAACTCACATCCTTAATGACTCTTTTATTGTCATAGGACTTACCTAGGTTTTTTACTTCTAATATAATTTTCTTATCCATGAATTTGATCTTCCGATATAACTACTTTAACTCTGCCTTTTTCTGTTGGTTTATTGTTGTGAACATTAAATATTCTTTTCACTGTATCATAAACCACAGTCTCCCCTTTTAAATAACTTTCTCCATCCCTTAAAGAAGCGTTTCCACTTAAAGTAATTTTATGTATTTCTGGATTAAAAATGCCAATATCGCCTTTGGCAACCTTTCCATCTTTAGAAACGATCACATTACTATCAAATTCTATTTTTTTTATTGAATTTGCGTTAAGTATATTTATAGAATCCGCCTTATCGCCACCATAATATATAGTCATAGTATTACATTTTATAGTTAATCTATTTTGTTTTACAAAAACTTCTCCTAAATATTTTGCAACATTTTGCCCATAATTAATCTGCATTGCTTGCGATTTAATGTTTATAGGAGAGTTTTTATCTTCCAAACTAAAAGCACTAGATTGAAAAAGCATCAAAAACAGTATTGAGAATATTATTTTCATTTTTTAAGCAAACTGGTAGTTACAGGGCCGTGGAAGTAAACAATTTTCTCTTTTATAACATCAGCAAACCCATTCTGAGAAGTAATTTTTTCATTCAAACCTTTAATAGTTGTAAAATCCTTACTTGATATAATTTGCTTATGAAAATCAATGCTGATTTTATTTGCAGATAAGTTATATTGGTTGTTAAATTTTATAATTGTTTGTTCGTACAAATCTAAAATCTCATCGTCTGAATTAAAAGACCCATTAGCCGCAGAAAGACTAAACGAATTCTTTTTTTCCAAATCATCATAAGTCCCAACGATATTTTTGAGTAAATGAGTATTGCTATTTATTTGATTACTCTCTGAAGCTTTTATGACATATTGATTTTTTCCTGTACCGCTTCCGTAAAATTCAGAATCTACAATTTTTAAATCCATGATTTCTTTGTTTTGATCAAAATCAGCCATAGACTGCAAAGACAGAAAAAAGGAAAACAACAAAAATATCGATAATTTACTCACACTGGGCCTTTAATCCTATTCTCAAACAATCATGCATATGAATGACTCCATCGATTTGCCCATTATTCGTAACAAGAAGATGCATGATCCCCTTAGAACTCATTTCCTTTAAGGCATCCATGGCCAAAAGATTCCCAGAGATTGTTTTTGGTTTTTTTGTCATTATGTCTTCAACCAAAGCTTCAGAAAAATTCTTATTAATATTTCTTCTCAAATCTCCATCAGTAATCATCCCTACTATACATTCTTTATCGTCTTCAACCACTACGCATCCAATCGCTTTCTGACTCATTACTATCAAAGATTCTATAACTACAGTATTAGGTTTTACTATTGGTAGCTCATCGCCCTTTCTCATAATATCTTTTATTTTCATCAAAGAATTGCCAATATTACCACCTGGATGAAAGCTACGATATTGTTCTAAAGAAATATTTTTAGCCTTAGCAACACAAAGAGCAAGTGAATCCCCTAATACTCCCATTAATGTAGCAGATGTAGTTGGAAATTTTATATGATCTGATATTTCAGAGAACTTTGGCAAAAGCAAAGAGATATCAGCAGCCTTATGCAAGGTCGAATCTTTTTTGCCAACCATAGCTACTACAGTGATTTCTTGCACGCTGCAGTATGATAATACATCCACTAACTCCTTTGTCTCACCGCTGTTAGAAAGGATAATTGCAATGTCATTTTTTGTGATAGCGCCCAAATCACCATGGCTTGCTTCATTAGCATGGATAAAGAAAGAAGGACAGCCTATAGAAGAAAAAATTGAAGAGATTTTTCTAGCAACTATACCGCTTTTTCCCACACCACACAAAACAACTCTGCCCTTCGTTTCTAAAATAGCACCTACAGCGTCGGTAAAACTAACATCCAGAGAATGTCTTAAATCCTTCAACGCCTCTGACTGTATTGCTATAGAATCTTGAGCTACTTTAATATAATCCATAGTTTTTTATTTATAAGAAAAAATATCTATTTCGCCCCAGCCTAAAAGATCAAGCTCAACTCGCATTGGCAAAAACTTAAAGCACTCAAATGCCAGATCTCTTCTGTTCTCTCTCTCAAGCATTTTGTTAAGTTTATCTCTAATATCATGCAAATGAAGCACGTCACCAGCCGCATAGTCAATTTGGTCTTTAGATAAGCTCGGAGCACCCCAATACGAAGATTGCTGTTGCTTGGATATATTCACACCAAGCAGCTCTCTGCATAAATCTTTCAATCCATGAGTATCTGTATAAGTTCTAGCTATTCTTGAAGCAATTTTAGTACAATATATATTTTCAAGATTTATTCCCAAAAACTTCTTAATCATTCCTATATCGAATCGTGCATAATGGAAAATTTTACACACTTCTTTATTGGACAAAAGCTTTTTTAAATTGGGCGCGTCATAATTACCAGGGTCGAATCTCACTAAATGAGCGTTACCATCTCCATTTGATATTTGCAAAACGCAGAGCCTATCCCGATTGAAATTCAGCCCAGTTGCTTCTGTATCAATAGCTATGTCACCTTTGAGGTTCAAATTATGCGGCAAATCATTGTCGTAATAATGAATAGTTATAATGTTGCTCCAAATATAAGTTTAAAAAAGTAATCAAGTATTCTATCTCGTCATTGACTGCGTGAATATAAGTGGCTTATAATTATGCGGTCTGTCTTTTTTATTATAGCAGCGTAATTTATACTACAATTTATTATAAAATTCAATCCATAACTTACTTATGAAGGACCAAGTCATATCAGTTTTCGGCGGCACTGGATTCCTTGGAAGCTATATAGTAAGAGACTTACTAGCGGCAGGCGCGCATGTTAGGATATTTTCAAAACACCCGGATTCTGCTTTATCATTAAAGATCGATGCCAAACTTGGACAATTAGAATCGCACTATATTGACATACGCAATCAAGATGCCATACACACTGCACTAGCAGGGTCAGATGCTGTCATCAATCTCATAGGGACAAAGCTTGGATCTGCAAAAGAATTATTTATAACTCATGTTTTATTTCCAAAATCCTTAGCTAGGTCTGCGAAACAACTGAATATTCGTAAGCTAATACACTTCTCAACCGTAGGCGTGGATAAAATGTACGACTCAAACTACGCTCATTCAAAATATGAGGGAGACCAATGTGTACATAAAGAACATCGTAAGTCTGTCATTATAAGACCCAGTCTTGTATTTGGGCAAAAAGATCATTTTATCAATAGGTTATATTTTGCATTAACTAGATTCCCGGTATTCCCTATATCAAGCCAAAAAAACCATATGAAACCAATATACGCCGGAGATATATCGAAAGCTGTACTATACATACTAAATCATTACGAGCACTACCAAGGTAAAATGTTAGACTTCGTTGGAATGAAATCATATTCCATGCAGGAAATAATATCTTTAATTGAAAGCTCAATTGGAAAAAGTGTTAGATCTGTAAGCATTCCAAGATATGCACACAGAGCATATGTTCTACTATCCAGGTTCTTCCCTAACCCAATAATGAACAAAGAACAGACACACTTACTGAGATATAGTCATCGTACTTCAAAAAATTATTTGAAAAAAATGGAAATATCAGATACAGATCTAGAGCAATTTATATCATCTTCTTTAAAAGAGACTCAATCATGAAAAAAGTTTTATTATCCTTACTTGCCCTATCGATGCTAAGTTCTTGCTCGGGTGGCGCTTCTGTTAAATCTTTTTTTACCAAGGAAGACTCAAGCACACAAGACATTACAACAGCTGCAAGTAGTAATTTTAACGAAAAATATAAACTATATGAAGTCTTAGCTACTGATACAATCGCATCAGTTGCAAGGAAAAATAATATTTCAGCGGTTGATATTATAAAATATAATGGCTTAAAAAAACCATATTTCCTAAGGCGCGGAGATATGTTAAAAATCCCTTACACTAAGCATGAGGATAAAGATCTAATAGAAGATTTAGATTCCTTAGAAGATCAGAGCAAAGCATCAGAAAGGCACATTCAAATTGTCCCTAGATCCAAATAAATCTTTCTAATAACATACACAGTCACGCAGCATTAATATGTGCATATCGATCTAGCTCATTAGGACGGTTTACAAAAATTAACCTTTATTGTTAAAAAACAATGTAAGGCATCTTTAATCTCTTTTTTTTAACATTATCAAAAGTGGCTTTTTCATAATTTCAATTTCTATAATAAAATTATAGATATAGATAATTTATTTGCATTTCTTATGGGAGCTGAATTATTCAAGAATAAACTTGAAGCCCTAAAATCCAAGAAAGAAAAATTAGAAAAACTCCTTACGGAACATGAAGAAGCAATAGATTCTCTGCTCATTACATTAGAGGGGACAGAGCTTGATATAGAGACACTCATCAATCGCACCTATAATAAAAAAGTACAGAAAAAAATAGATGCATTAAATCAAGAACATGATGAAAAGTATCAAGCACTTGAAAGCCTTGAAGCTAATATAGGAATTACACAACTACAAATTACAGCGATAAATGCCGAAATAATTTTAGAAATATCTTTGTCAGAAATCTTAAATCAGCTACCGACAATTACCATGCAACAACAAGGCGAAAATTATGTGGGCGCGGATGTATATGGGAATGGTGACGGGGATATAGAAGTTGAAGATGGAGCTAATCCCGGTGCTGAGTTAGAGGATAACATTACTGCACTTCAAGCTGATGCTACTCCTAACATAGAAGATAATATTGATAGAGAAGAAAATAGTACTGCTATACAAGGAAATTATTATTATCTTTTAATAGCAGGTGATGGCGGCGGAGGCTTAGTAGGAGCATCAGGATCACAGTAATTCTTCTAATAAAACACACTTTCATCACACATATATATTGATGCTCAGCACTTGCTTCTAATGATTCTGATGTGCCTTGACTAAAAGAAACTTACCCTCCTCATACTACTTAACTCCCTACATTATAACGCAACTATTAACGATAATTGATTTTCATAAAAATTAATGTTACAATTTAGTTAACAGCAAAACTTATTTAGGGTGCTATTTGTGGATTGGAAAAAAATCGAAAGATTAAAATCTAGAATAGAAAAACTGGAATCCAAAATCGAAGATTCCGCATCTAGATGTATTAATGAAACTTTCAAATATATACATTGCCTTGGAGGGAATGACCCTAATATAATGTCAATTCAAGACCTACCTAACATTTCAGATGATGATTTCGATATAATACTTGAATATATACATGAGTTAGAAAATAGCAGTCTAATGACTGGAATGCAGAAGTGGCTTTGTATCTCAGACCTAAAATTGGCACACAAAGAATTTGAGATGCTTAAAAGATTACTTAAAGAAGCCCAGGAGACCCTCGATCAAGAAACAACGCCACCAGATACAACAAATACGTCTATGAGCTCCGATAACTCGGAAACAGAAGACACGTCTCCAATTTATATAAGCATACCTGGCGCACTGCGAGACACAAGTATTGGTTCTGATCATTAAATTAAGTAGTAAAAAAGCATCATTTTTCTTGGTACAAAAGAAATTTTTATAGATTTTTCAAAACTACAAACCAACTCCTGTTATTTATAATCTAAAATTAGAGTATCTAAATCTATTAGAGAGGTTGCTTTGAAACAAAAAGAACCTATTAAAAAAAACAGCCACGTATTTTGGGATGATGAATTTGGATTAGTATTAGAACTTCACCCGCAAAATACCAATGCAGTGCCAACTAATAAAGTAGAAGATGCGGTGGAAGAAGGTGCACATGCAGACCCTCTCTGCAATGATCCTCCAGCTGCAGCCCCTATATCAGGCACTCTGGCAGAGGCAGCATCTTTCTAATAAGTTAAAGAATAATTAGATAAAACTATACAGAAAATCATTACCTTCAGAAGTAAGCCTACGCAAAAAAGCATCATTTTTTTTATAACTTAAATTTTTTCTATTCTGTGATTTACTTAAAATCACTATAAAATTTTATAAGTTGTAGAATTTTAATTATACCAATAAACAAATGAGGCGCAAAAATGGCTGCCATTCCTATAAATGACCATGATGATGTGACAAAGTTGGATACAACTCAAAAAACAGAAGAAGAATTAACAAATAACTTCCAACAAGAACTAGAAAAATTATTAGCTGAAAATGCTAAAAAGGAAGGAACTGAACAAACATTAGCAGAGCTTATAGAAAGAGAATTGCCAAAGTCTGAATTCAAGCAATACCAAAACACACTAAATGGAAGCCAAGATAATACTGATTTGCACGATTCTTCATTGGATGCAGTGCTCTTTATTGCATTAATAGGAGGAGCCATGCTCTTAAGTGGAATTATTGCACGCTCAATAGCAATTGACTACGCAAATGATTGCGTTAGTTAGCACAAACTCAGATCAGTTCCAAAGAAGAACCATATAAAAACAAGTGTAAAAAGAAGACTGCAAAGACACTAAAAAGTTCATAATAACAAAAAAGCATCATTTTTTTTATATCTTAATTTTTTTCCATCCTAAGGTTTATTTAAAACCACAATAAAATTTTATAAGTTGTAAACTTGTTAACATACCCACAACAAAACAAGGTTAGTAATAATGCCACTTTCTCCAGAATTACAAGAACAATACGACAAATCAAAAGAAGTGCTAAATAGAGCAGAAAGAATACATCAACAAGCTCTCAATGACGTACTCTACCAAGCCCAATATTTTAGCACTATCCAAGCATCAGAAGCAGCAGCTCAAGAGTTAGAGAAAGCAGTATTAATACTTGATGCTGCGCAACACGCTTTTGATATAGTAATGTCAGATCCAGAAATACAGCTCCAGAAATACAGCAAGCAGCAGAAGAAGCAGCAGCTCAAGAGTTAGAGAAAGCAGCAGCGAGATCTGAAGCAGAAGCAGAAGCTAAAGCAGCAGCTAAAGCTGAAGCAGAAGCTAAAGAAGCAGAAATCAGGGCAGCAGAAGATGCAGCGAAAGCAGAAGCAGCTAATGCAGAAGCAGCTAAAGCAGAAGCAGAAGCAGCTAAAGCAGCAGAGAGAGCAGAAGCAGAAGCTTTAGCATTAGAGCAAAGACAACAAGCGGTAGAGCAAAGAGAAAAAGAAGCAGAACAAAGAGAACAAGCAGCGAAAGAAGCAGCAGAGGCAGCAACAGAACTGGCGGCAGCGGCAGAAGCCCAATTACACCAAGCGATAGGAGGATATAATCAAAATGATGCATTGTGTAAAACTGTAGCATACGCACTAATTGCTACAGCTCTTAGTATTAGTATTGCTGAGGCGATTGGTATTATTGGTGATACGAGTAACCACTAACCCTATACACTAATCAGCATCAAAAATTATTTAAAAAGAAACTGTAGTGGCTACTTTAATAAAATTATGCGTTACAGGAATAAGGCTCTGTAATCTACGTTTAGAGCACTGATATTATTTAAATTTTGATCAACATATAGGGCTATATCAGCTTTCTGAGCTAGATGCACTTAGCCAAACACAAGTTGCTGAGCCAGATTATACTCCGATAACAGAAGCAGATGGCGATCAATATTCCGATTCCAGCGATAGCGATAGCAATAGCAATACACAAGTAACAGTAGAATATCCTGACTCCGATAGCGATAACGATAGTGATGGCCATGATACCGAGTCAACAGTAGAATATCCTGACTCCGATAGCGATAGTAGTATAGTAACAGTAGAATACCCTGACTCCGATAGCGACAGCGATAGCGATAGCGACAACACTGAGTCCACAGATGAAGACCATGAAGAAGAACAAATGCCTCATTACGAACCTTCCTCAATGTTACAAAATACTATTGCTAAGTTACGAGAATTGTACCCAGGGCTACACTTCAGTCACACAGATTGTGGAAATGATTACAGGTTGTTTTTTGCTCATACACACCAAGGAATAATTTGTTTCTTTACCAATGGAGATCAAGTAATAGCAACAGAAGAATTTGCACAAGTAATATTTAATCCAGGCTATAACGAGCAAAACGAAACTAGCTATGAACTAGACGGGCATGTTGCGGCTGCGGAATGGCCATACACTGGAGAAGCAGCAACCAACCTAGCTAACTCATTCGATATTCATTAGGTATGCAAGCGCCATATTTGTAATGAAAAAATACAGTAATAGCTTATTTATATAAAATAATTATCATTTCTGCAGCAGTAACATTGACATATTTAATGAGTACCTTACGATTTATTGTATATACAAATCAAAATACAAAGGGGAAATTATGGGAAAAGGTAGACATCCGGGCAGAGAGAAAAAAGCAGCGGCGCAAGCGATAGCAGCAGAAGCGCAAGTAGAAGCACCGGCAGAAACAGAAGCGGCAGAGGAAGAAGCAGCGGCGCAAGCGACAGCAGCGGAAATAGTGGGAGCGGTAGCAGAAGCAACTGATGAGCAATCAATACCAAAAGCACCGGTAGAAACAGAAGCGGCAGAGGAAGAAGCAGCAGCGCAAGCGATAGCAGCGGAAATAGCGGAAATGGATGCTACAGCAGTAGCACTAGCAGAAGCAACTGATGAGCAATCAATACCAAAAGCACCGGTAGAAACAGAAGCACTAGCAGACACTTCAGAAGCAGAAGGACCAGCTCCAGCAGAAGAAGCACTAGCAGACACAGAAGCACCAGCAGAAACAGAAGCAGCAGCACCGGCACCAATAATATCGGAAGGAGAAGAATCAGAAGAAGATGATGGTGAACTAGTATCAATAGAGCTAGAAACAACAGGAGAAGCAGCCGCAGCCTCTTCTTATGCAACAGGCATAATGGCACAAGCAGCAAGTATTCTAGGCGGGACAATCTTGGCAGTAGCAAATCTACTAACAGGTGCAGCTCAAGTTGAAACGCAAGCGGCATTCCCAGAAGCATTAGATACTGAACCAGTACTAGTAGAAGGCCCAACAGTATTGGTAGTATTTCAGACAAATAATACCTCCGATTCATTTTATGACGGAGCTGAGTCGCCCCATGTAGCAGTAGCAACATTAGGTAATACTGGCCTTGGGAACCCAGACAGTATCTAGGCATTCAAATAATATTTTTAAAACAAATCAAAAAGAAAGAGAAACACTATGAAAAGAGATAAAAAGAAATACCAATCAAAACAACAACAAAATACAAATGGCGTCGAATCTGCTAGCGCTGATGCAGCAAATGCCGATCCATCATTATCTATTATAGAAAAGGCGCAAGCAATTCTACAAGCTTTACTACCAAACGATATTGTTTTCCCCTTTACACTACAAAATAAAACAACCGATTCATTTTTCATAGTGATTGATAATGGAGGACACCAAGAAGCTTTACGAATAAAGATTAATCAAGGGGTAATTATTGCGCCTCAAGAGCTTATGGATTTTGTCGAGGCTCAACATGATGATAGTGCACATGCACATGCAGAATTTGCAGCAAGTCAATCTCAATGTGCAAAATGGATTCACAAGGTTTTTGGAGCTCAATTTCCAAATATTCAAATCACAAGTTATAGTCCAAATATTCTTTCTGTATCTTTTCCCCAAGCAGGGATTCCATGCCTATTGGTAGATACTTCTGGTGGTTTTGATGAGCAACTTATGTCTGAAGTACAGAGTGCATTCATATTTGCAACTAACCCTAATAATGGCTACTCACAAGGAAGCTTAGCATCAGCTTTAGAGACAAACTTCCCAGAAACAGACAACCACTCTACACAAGGCTCAGAGGATGAGGGAGCAACAGCAGCAGAAGGAGCTGATTATGCTCTTACAGCAGGAAATGTGCCTGGTTGGTTTTGGTCTGAATCTTAAGCGACAATAAGAATCACTTTAACTGTAGTAAGGTTATCGAAAGAACTACTCAGTAGAGAAGTCATTGCAAACGTTGTATTAAAGCATTAACACTCCCTACATCTGAGTCTTTTTATAAAAATTATCAATACTGGCTTCCATAGATATATTTATGGATTAAAATTATAATTGATCCTAACTATTATAAAGAGGCGCTATGAATACAGTAGCAAGACCACATACAGATCCTCCACCAAGAAAACAAAGTCCTGATACTACAGAGAATCAAGGAATATTTAATGGCCAACCACCATTGCAAGAAGCTTTATCCGCATCACCTATAGAAGCCCCTCAAGATCCCCCTGATCCCCCTTGCCTTCTTTTGTGTTCCGCGATAAGTAATTTATTTGGAAATGTTATGGAAGTCTTTGATGGCCATTAACAGCATTTGCTACTAAACAGATCTCATCTTAAAATATTTTAGTGTCTGAAATCTACATAAGTATAGATATTACAAGGAACGATTTCAATATAACTGCTAAACATATTGATTTCTCTGCTATTTTTTTGTATCTTAACTTCTCATATTTACTATAAAATATTTAGAATGATAAAAATAACTCTACCTGATGGCAAAGTAATCGAGCACAAAATTGGAATAAATGCTACTGAAATAGTAGAAAACATTAGCAAAAGCCTTGCTAAAGAAACATTGGCGGCTGAAATAAATGGTGTTTTATACGATTTAAATACAAAAATTCTCAAAGATTCTACATTACGTTTTATAACATCAAAAGACAAAGAAGGCCTTGAAATTATCAGGCATGATGCTGCTCACGTTCTTGCACAAGCAATAAAGAATCTTTTTCCTAAGACTCAAATAACTATCGGGCCAGTAATAGAAGATGGTTTCTTCTATGACGTTCTCCCGGAAGCGCCCTTCTCTACTGAAGACTTGAGCGCTCTAGAGAAAGAAATGCAGAGAATCTCCATCAGTAACACTGCGATTAATAGAGAAGTATGGGATAGAAATGAGGCGATAAAGCTATTCAAAGAAATGGGAGAAAATTTTAAAGCAGAAATTATATCCGATTTACCAGAGAATGAAGAAATATCCTTATACAGACAAGGTGACTTTCTAGATTTATGCAGAGGCCCTCATGCACCTTCAACGAGATTTGTAAAACATTTCAAATTAACAAAGGTTTCGGGAGCATACTGGAGAGGCGATTCTAACAATGTAATGCTTCAAAGAATATATGGTACAGCTTGGGCTTCAAAGGAAGACTTAGATAGTTACTTATATATGCTCGAAGAAGCAGAAAAAAGAGATCATAGAAAACTTGGTAAGCAACTAGATTTATTTCATTTGCAAGAAGAAGCACCAGGTATGATTTTCTGGCACCACAAAGGCTGGACTATCTATAAAATATTGCAGGAATATATTAGAAAAAAAATTGATAGACATGGCTACATAGAGGTAAACACCCCTATTCTTGTTGATAAATCTTTGTGGGAAAAATCTGGACATTGGGAAAAGTTTAGAGAAAACATGTTTACTGTCCAAGATGAAGATAAAATTATGGCCCTTAAGCCAATGAACTGTCCTTGCCACGTCGAAATCTTTAAAAAGGATATAAAAAGCTACAAAGATTTACCCTTAAGAATGGCAGAATTTGGTTGTTGTCACAGGAATGAACCCTCTGGTTCACTACATGGCCTTTTTAGAGTTAGAAGCTTTGCTCAAGACGATGCACATATATTCTGCACAGAAGAACAAATTACCAAAGAAACCATAGATTTTGCAGCTTTACTAAAAGAAGTATACAAAGAAATAGGGTTTGAAGAGATCTCTATTAGATTCTCCGATAGACCAGATATTCGTGCTGGTAGTGACGAAACATGGGATAAAGCAGAGAGCTCATTGAAAGCCGCAATAGATGCCACAGGCCTGCCTTATACAATGAACAAAGGAGAAGGAGCATTCTATGGTCCAAAACTTGAATTCGTGCTAAAAGATGCATTAAAAAGAGAATGGCAATGCGGCACATGGCAGGTTGACTTCATATTACCAGAAAGGCTAGGCGCTACATATATCGCAGAAGATGGGTCCAAAAAAACGCCAGTGATGCTACATAGAGCGATACTTGGATCATTAGAAAGATTTATCGGAATATTAATTGAGGAATATTCAGGAGCGTTTCCTTTATGGCTTGCCCCTACTCAAGTCGTGGTAATTACCATCAATAACGAGGTTGATGACTACGCTATAAAGCTACAAAACATACTAAAAGACAAGAATTACAGGTCCCTACTTGACAATTCGAACGAAAAAATTAATTATAAAATCAGAAAACACTCTTTGCAAAAGGTGCCCTTACTTGTAATAGTTGGTCGTGAAGAAAAAGAAAACTCTTCGATTACCATCAGAAAGTTTGGCTCTAATGAGCAATTCTCATATAATAGCATTGAGGAGTTTTTAGATTACATGGATAAACAAATAGAAAATAGGAGTAAAGATCATTAGCAAGAACCTACCCAGAGTAAATGAAAAGATTACTTGTCCTACAGTTAGACTAGTCGACGAAAAAGGAGAAGTACTAGGAGTCGTTCCAACTCATGAAGCGATAGAAATGGCTAAAAAGGCTGGTGGCCTTGACTTAGTTGAAGTATCGCCAAATGCAGACCCTCCAGTTTGTAAAATGATGGATTTTGGAAAATTCAGATACGACAGCAAAAAGAAAACTCAACAATCCAAAAAGAAACAAAAGACTGCAGATCTAAAAGAAATAAGATTTAGACCTAACATAGGCGATCACGATTTGAAGGTCAAAATCAACCACATCATAAAATTCATCAAGAGTGGTGAAAAAGTGAAACTGACTTTAAGATTTAAAGGAAGAGAAATCACTCACCATGATCTGGGCATGAATATTATCAATGCTACAATAGAAGCTGTCTCAGATATAGCTCAAGTTGAATCCCCTCCAAAAACGGAAGGTAAGCAAATTGTGGCTATGCTCGTTGCTAAATAGATACAGAACTAGATAATAAAGCTCTTACTACTCAGTAAAAACAATCTACCTTTGGATTTTTTTCAATACCAGTGTTAGGATCTCAACGTCTAATAACTAAATATGTATGTATTATATGACTTACTCAAAAACCATAAAATCTCTCTGCATTGCTGTATCTGCATTATCTTTTTTTACTGCTTCTGCAAATGATTACAACACAATAATCAAAGGAAGAGTTGGTTATATAGATACAAAGGCAAAAATCAAAACTGGTAGTGGCTCTACAGCAGCAAATCAAAAATTCAAAGATGGATACCTAGGAGAAATTGCCCTTGGTTACTTTTTTAATAAGAACTTGGCCTTAGAATTATCAGTTGGAGCTGGTACTTTTGATTTTAAAAACAATAGCAATCAAAAGAAGAATCTTTTCTTTATACCAGTCACTGCAATGGCTCAATTTCACTTACCAATTAACAAGACCGTTCGTCCTTATATTGGAGCGGGCTATTCTTATAAGTTCATAGAAAATACACCAACAGCTACAAAGATAAAAAATGGCGGTAGCCCTGCATTTCAGGCTGGAGTCGATTTATTTTTGAGTGATTCTTTTGGTCTAAACTTAGATCTAAAGTACACATTAAAAAGAAACCACGAGATCCAAGATAGAGTATCAACTACAGAAAGATACAAAAACGATCTTTCTATAGCAACAGCTACTATTGGAGTAGCTATACCTTTCTGATAATTTGAAAATTGGCATTCTTGCGCCCTCTTTTGTCATTCCAGCGGAAGTTGGAATCTAAAGCAGTTGAACTCCATAGTTACCGTAAGCTAGATCCCGGATCAAGCCCGGGATGACAGGGAAAAACGATGTCATTCTCACGAAAGCGGGAATCTAAGACAGTTGAGCTCCAAAGTTAGCGTGGGTTAGATCCCGGATCAAGCACGGGGACGACTCTGATAGTTCGAGATAACAGGAAACTTGGCGCCACCATGCCCAGTACGCATCCTCCATCCCCCGCGGCACTAACTTCACCCCCCCCCGATGTCATTCCTGCAACTCACCAAGATTTATTAATTAAACATGCGCTTCCTTTCATTTTATACTTTGCTAATGATTCCTTCTTTTAATTGTTTCATTATATTTTTGTAATCCTTTTCCGGATAGGGCTTTGTGTCTTTCCCGAAAACTGGAGAAGGCCATGCTAGGTCAGTTGTATAACGAGCAATAATATGCACGTGAAGTTGAGGTACAATATTACCTAAAGCAGCGATATTGAGTTTATGAGGAGAGAAAATCTTCATCATTACTTCTGAAATCAAGCTTATTTCTTTCATTAAGATGACCTGATCACTTTCATTAAGCTCAATTATCTCTTTAATGTCTTTTCTTCTTGGTACTAGAATAACCCAAGGGAATAATGCATTATTTACCAATAAAATACGGCTTAATTTTAGATCGAGGATCTTTGCTCCATCATTTTCTAAACGATGATCAAGCTTAAAGGTTTGTGTCATATATTTTAGTTCTTTTATTATGCTGCAAAGTAAGATTGTTTTGAAATTGCTAAAAAACCTTGCACTTATTTTTTTTCTATGTTATACACAAAAATGTAGTGTTTTATAACTGCGCCTGTAGATTCCTTTATCGGGCCTGTGGGTTGCAATCACAGCTTTAAATTACATGTCAAAGCAAACATTAACCTCTGAGACAATGTCCCTTCTAAAGGGAGAGGATTATTACTTCACTACAGACATTGAAGTAAGTCTAGATCAATGCGAGATGCCGGGCAGGAATCTCTTTGAGGCACCAGCTAGCTTTGATGATCCATTTTTACGAATATTCGTAGCTCCATAATAACGACATTTTTTACCATAACTTTATAGCACATCCTCAGACAAAGTAGGTTCATTTTAAGAGTTTACAATTTTAAACTTAAACTTGCTTTATTCTGCGCTCATCGCATATTGCTTTTATAGCAAAGCAGAAATATCCAATAGAAAGCAAGTACACTAAGTTGTCCTTTAGTGGCGAATGCAGCTTGTAGTAAAAATCAAAAAAGAAATCATTGGCGATAAATACAAAACACATGCTAATAAAATCTACAATAATAGAAGGAAAGATAGCAAACATAGAAACACGAAATAGATCCTTAAAATTTAGCTTAACACCCACTATCTTTCCATATAACAAAGCAAATACAGAGAAAACCGCTAAATTAACAGCCAATAATAAGCATTTTACCAACAGCCCCATAGGGTAGAAAATTAAAAATACCGTAAAAAACAAACTAGCTTTGATACTAGCAAAAACCTGCTGTAAGAATTCCTTGTCTAAAACCTGATTACCATGAAAATAATCAACGAAGTCTAAAATTTTATAATAATCAGCAACTCCGTTAAACATGAATACACTGGATTTATTAATAAAAACTGGAATACGGGAATTGATATATTTTTCAGGAAAAGAATTCAAATCTATAATAGCTAATTTACTACCACGATCGTATATTTCTAAAGAGCCCATCTCAGATTTAAACGACAAGATTCCTTTTTCAAAATTCATTTCTGGAATCTGCTCAACTACACTCACAGATCCATTTGGGTTGACATCTAGTAAAGAATTGATGAAACTATAAGAAAATAATACCAGCGCAAAATAAAAAATAGCTAGTAAAGTAAGTAAGTAGGAAAATTTAAAAGATTTCACATTGAAATATAAATCCTGATAAAATTCTTTCGAATAAAATGTGAGTGAAACTATTTTAAAAAATCTACTGATAACCATAATCTATCTTTCTTGTAATAATGCCCTGTATAGTTTATAACTTAGAATATTTTGATCAACAGGTAGTTGAATGTATATGAAAAATATACAACTTAATCAAACTTTATATCGAAATCTTGCAAATTGCATTAGAATTCTCACTATAGATGCGGTAGAAAGAGCTAATTCTGGACATCCAGGCATGCCTTTGGGGATGGCTGACGTTGCAACAGCGCTTTTCTCAGATTTCCTTGAGTTTAATCCAAAGGACCCAAAATGGCCTAACAGAGATAGGTTTGTTCTATCTGCGGGCCATGGATCAATGCTCTTATACTCGCTTTTATATCTAACCGGATATGAAGATATCTCCCTTGAAAATATAAAAAATTTTAGACAATTACATAGCCCTACTGCTGGACATCCTGAATATGGAAATCTAGCAGGTATAGAATGTACAACTGGACCATTAGGCCAAGGTCTTGCAAGCGCGGTTGGCATGGCTATGGCTCAGAAAATTCAAGCAGAAAAGCTTGGTTCAGACATTATAAATAATTATACATATGTTATCGTTGGAGATGGGTGTCTAATGGAAGGCATTTCACATGAAGCCGCATCACTTGCTGGTCATCTAAAATTGGACAAACTAATAGTCTTGTTTGACAGTAATGACATTACAATTGATGGCAAAAGATCACTTTCTGAATCCGAGCATACACTAGAAAGGTTTAAAGCGTACAATTGGGAAGTAGATGAAATAGATGGCCATGACTCCGATGCAATTTATAATGCTTTATCAAAAGCAAAAAAAAGTGATCGTCCTGTATTAATCAAATGCAATACTATTATAGGATTTGGGTCTCCGAATAAATCTGGGAAGTCTTCTTCTCATGGAGCGCCATTAGGAAAAACTGAAGCTACTGATACAAAAACAATACTTGAATGGAACCACCATGAACCATTTCATATCCCAGAGGATTTATTATCTATTTGGAGAAATAAAATTGGCACTAAGTCAGATAACAATTATAAAGATTGGAATAAAAAAGTACAAAATCTAAAAAAAGAAAAACAGGATATCTTGAGTTCTATGTACGAACAAAAATCTCCAGAAAATACAGATATTATACTAGAAAAAACAAAAGAAATATTTGCTGGAATATCCGAAGAAGCAACAAGGGTTTCTTCGAGAAAAGTTATAGAAGAAATGCAAAAATATATTGGCAACCTCTATGGGGGGTCAGCTGATCTTACAGGATCTAACGGCACAAAAACAAGCCAGATGACCGATATAACTAAAGATAACTTCTTAGGACACTATATAAATTATGGCGTCAGGGAGCACGCAATGGGAGCAGTGATGAATGGCTTATCTTTATATGGTGGCATTATACCTTATGCAGGAACATTCCTAGTTTTCTCTGACTATGCGCGACCAGCTATAAGATTGTCTGCGCTAATGAAACAGAGAGTTATATATGTGATGACACATGACTCAATAGGACTAGGTGAAGATGGCCCTACTCATCACCCGATAGAACATCTAGCAAGTTTAAGAGCAATGCCTAATCTAAATGTACTTAGACCAGCCGACGGTGTAGAGACAGCAGAGTGCTGGGACATTGCACTTACAAGTATAGACAAACCATCTATTTTATCCCTTACAAGGCAAAACGTACGTCAATTAAGAAACAACGTAGAAAGTAAGGAAAATTTGTGTAGAAAAGGAGCCTATATTATATCTGAATGCACACATCCTTTAAAAACTACAATTTTTGCTACTGGGTCAGAAGTGCAACTTGCCTTAGATGCTCAGGAAATTTTAGAAAAATCAAAAATCGGAACCAGGGTAATATCAATCCCTTCTATGGAAATATTTGACCAACAACCAAAAAAATATAGAGATTCCCTGCTATCCAATGATAGTATAAAAGTAGGAATTGAAGCAGCAGTTCGCCTAGGGTGGGATAAATATATTGGCAGAGATGGAATTTTCATCGGAATGAGTTATTTTGGAGAATCAGGACCCGCAGATGACCTATACAAATACTTCAATATAACATCAGAAGAAATTGTAAAAAATGTAGTGCAAGAATTAAAAAATGAGGAAAAAAGTGTCAATTAATATAGCAATAAATGGATTAGGAAGAATAGGCAGATGCCTTATTAGAGCTATGGTTGAAAGGAATGAAAAAGATCTAAATTTAGTTGCAATAAATGGCACAGGAAAACTGGATGACTATATTACTCTTCTAAAATACGATTCAGTTCATGGTAAATTTAGCCACGATATAAAGATAGAAAATGACACGTTAATCATTGGAAGACAAAAAATAAAATTCTTAAGCTTTAGAGACCCAGCAATGATCCCATGGGGTAAGCATAACGTAGATATCGTATTAGAATGCACAGGAAAATTTAAAGATAAAAAGGACGCATTAAAACACATAGAAGCAGGAGCAAAAAAAGTTCTAGTATCAGCCCCTAGTAACGACGCTGATGTAACTATTGTTTATGGCGTTAATAATGAGGCATTAAAAAAAGATCATCAAGTAATCTCTGTTGGGTCTTGCACCACAAACGCACTGGCTCCTATCGTAAAAATCTTAAACGATGCCTTAACGATAGAGTCTGGTTACATGACAACTATACACTCATATACAAATGACCAAACTATATTAGATAACAGGCACTCTGATATTAGAAGAGCTAGAGCATGCGCTCTATCTATGATACCTACATCAACAGGTGCTGCAAAAGCTATCGGCGAGGTTCTGCCAGAACTTAAAGGAAAATTAGCTGGATCGGCAATAAGAGTACCAACTCCGAATGTATCTATGATTGATTTAACAATGTTAGTAAAAAAATCTACTTCAGAAAAAGAAATTAATGATATACTCTCGGAAGCGGCATCAAAAAAAATGAAGGGCGTATTATCTGTTGCAGAAGAAAGACTTGTATCAATAGATTTTAACCATAATCCACATAGTACAATTTTTGATCCCTATGAAACACATGTAAATGGCAAGTTAATCAGAGTTGTTTCGTGGTATGATAACGAATGGGGATTTTCTAATAGAATGCTGGATGTTGCAGCATTTATTAGCAAGATGAAATAATAAGATACTATGGAAAATATAACACCTATAGAAAATATAAATGTTCAAAATAAAAAGGTCATCGTTAGAGTTGATCTAAACTTGCCTATTGTACATGGCAGAATCACTGATTTATCTAGAATCACTAGAATAGTCCCTACTCTTTCATACTTAATAGAAAATAAAGCAAAAATCATTTTATTGTCCCATTATGGAAGACCTGGAGGAAAGTTTTCTCTCAAAATGTCTTTATCGCCAATAGTCGATCAATTCAGCGCCATACTAAATAAAGAGATTAAATTTGCTATGGACATATTTTCATTACAAACCAAACAAAAAATAGAAAATTTGAATCCAGGGGAAATAATATTATTAGAGAATTTACGTTTTTATCCTGAAGAAGAAAAAAATGATATAGATTTTGCAAAAAAATTGGCAGCACTTGGGGACATATATGTAAATGAAGCTTTTGCATGTTCTCATAGGTCTCATGCTTCTATTACCGCACTTCCTAAGCTATTACCTAGTTATTCAGGGACGCTACTACAAGAGGAAATAACTAACCTGAAGCATCATCTAACTTCTCCTAAGAAAAAGGTTATGTCAATTGTTGGCGGGTCAAAGATATCGACAAAAATTAATTTATTGCATGCTCTAATAAAAAAATCAGATTATTTGGTAATTGGTGGAGCCATGGCTAATACATTCCTAAAGGCACAAAATTTATCAATTGGGCAATCTTTATACGATAAAGAATATTTGAATTTGTGTTTAGAATTACTAAAAGAAGCAAAAGCTGAGAATTGTGAAATTATATTACCGCATGATATTGTGACATCAAGATCTTTAAACCATAATTCAGAGTGTAAAGTATATGATGTAGATAATGTTCCGGATAATGAAATAATATTTGATATAGGCCCATCGTCTGTAATTGATATTATAGAAAAAATGAAAAAATCTAGCACATTGATATGGAATGGCCCGCTAGGTGCGTTTGAAAATAGCAATTTCAGTGCAGGCACAACAATGATTTCAAGAGCTGCAGCAAAATTTACTGCTAAAGGTAATCTAATAAGTATTGTTGGCGGTGGGGATACGGTCGCTGCAATATCAGAATTTGAAAATCAGTTCACCTATGCTTCCACAGGTGGCGGCGCTTTCTTAGAATGGTTAGAAGGAAAAAGCTTACCAGGATTAGAGGCATTACAACAACATTCTCAATTAAATGCTAGAATATAAAAAGAATAGAAACAACATGCTTCTATGCTATACCATTTTCCATGTTTAATTAGCACTAGGAGAGCGAAGGCCGAGGAGTGCAAGCCTAGTAAACCTAGGTGCGCACCGCAGGACCCGATGTTCGACAACGTAATAATAAAACTTCTATGCTATACCATTTTCCATTTTTAATTAGTACTAGGAGAACAAGGGCCGAGGAGTGCAAGCCTAGTAAACCTAGGTGCGCACCGCAGGACCCGATGTTCGACAACGTAATAATAAAAATGGGAAATGGTATTAGTAGATGTTTGACAATATGCAGATAACAAACTATAAGATTACTATTATTATATGTCTTGTTGGGGCGTAGCCAAGCGGTAAGGCAACGGGTTTTGATCCCGTCATGCGTAGGTTCGAATCCTTCCGCCCCAGCCAATTTAATAAATTGCCATTTCATGGCTAATTTATTAAAATAATTGGACCCAAGAATGAGAACCGTAAAAGGTTCGACAATCTTTGTAATTTTTCTTATGTGAACGATAGTGAACTTAGAAAAATCTTAAAGATTGCAAGCGAGCAAAGCGAACGCCATCCTTCCGCCCCAGCCATCCTCCTTCACTTTGCTTCGGTGCGATTGGCGAAGACAAACGCGATAAAGAAATTAGCAAGGCGTGACCACGCCGAAGCGTAAGCGCGAGCCATAACAACACAACGAAGCTAGCCTTAGAGAATAAAAACCTACTGTCTTTTGCTAAAAATTTAGTTTTTTTATTACACCTTGACAGAAATCAGTAATTATATATAGTCATTCTGAATTCGTCAGGGGTGCTGATTTAGACTTTACTTTTTCAGCTGAGAAATACCCTTATACTTGATCTAGTTAATACTAGCGGAGGGAGATGTGAACGTTATTGATCTATTTGGCATTATTGCTACCATTACTTCTTTTGTTGGATTTATTCCACAAATCTATAAAACTTATAAAACAAAATCATCCCACGATATATCAAAAGTTATGTTGTACAATTTCCTTGTATGCTGCATATCTTGGATTGCCTATGGTCTATATACAGCTGCTGACTTCGTTGTTTATAGTAATGTGGCTGGCCTAATAACTATCTTGATATCTATACTCCAAAAAAGATATTACGATCCCCTTAGATTTCAGCAAGAATCATTATGAAAATAAAACACTTTCTAGCCAAAGTTATTATCAGAGGTTACCAAACAGCAGCAAATAATATTCGCTCTTTGCCAAATAGCATGGCTGGAGTGTTCTATGATTGGGATGGAACTCTAATAAAGTTCAGAGGGAAACAATTTCTCGACAGTATGAACGAAGTACTGTCTATGTTTGGCCATCCAAAAATGCAATCACTAGTAGGCTCAAAATCCATTCGCGATACTTTTGCACTAGCTACGAAATGCCCAATAAAAACAGAAGAAGCTCTTGATGCGTTTCGTCATAATTTTTTTACTTACCCTCTTTCAATAAATGATTTAATGCCAGGCGCCCTAGATTTACTCGAAAGATTACAAAAGTTGGGATTACCACAAGGAGTTGTAAGTAATCTAGATCACAAAGCACTGATAAGAGAGATTGGAACACTTGGGCTTGATGAGTATTTCTCAGTTGTTATAGGTTCAACAAATGTTCAAGATCTTAAACCAAGTCCTACTTTAATACTTCAAGCTCTAAGTGCTGTTGGCATTGATCCAAGTAGGTCAGTATATGTTGGAGACAGTTTAGGAGATGTAACTGCAGCAATCGCAGCGGGTTGCACATCTGTTTTAGTAGGAACGTCAGTACCAGAAGCCTCCTCTGATATTATAGTTACTAACCTATCTGAATTTGGAAACATGATAGCGGGTGCATTAACTATAAGTGGAGATCTTTCATGAAATTATCTGAACAGGCATGGCAGAAATCAATAGGCATTATTAATGCAACTATTTCTCATCCATTCAACAAAGAAATGATGGACGGAACGCTAGCCTATAATAAATTTTCTTATTACATTGAACAAGACAGTATTTGGCTGCATGATTTTGGCAGATGCAATTCCATTATTGCAGCAAAAATTAAATCAGAATATGCACCCATATTTCTTCGACATGCTAATAATTGCTTTGCTGCCGAAAAAGGAATTTTTGTTAAAAATCCAAACGTAGTAAAAACAGGATTAATCGCTCCTGCAACAATAAGCTTCACTAGTTATTTAGTAAGTATTTGCTCCACCGAACCAGTAGAATTAGCAATTGCTGCAATATTGCCGTGTTTTTGGGCATACCGAGAGGTTGGATTATTAATTGCCAGAAATTCTGTTAACAATAATACTTATGCAAACTGGATTAAAAACTATTCAAGCGAGGCTTTTAGTGAATCAGTCGATGAAGTAATTAAAGTTTTTGATGAGTTAGGTGAAAACACCACTAATGAAATACGTGAAAAAATGCTTGATATTTTTTATAAAAGCATCTGCTTGGAATGGCATTTTTGGAATGATGCATATAATTTAGCAGCATTCGATAATCTCAAAGAAACAAGCTTCATAACCCTAGACAAGTCTAATTGAAATAGTCTGATTTAATCCCACAGACACCCTGCACCTTGTATAAAATCTAAATATCATATAAACTTAAAAGAGTAGAGATAAGCGTAATCTATTTCACTAACAAGATATTCTTATGCAAACAAAATCCATTCTATCGTTTTTTTGGTACCATATAAAGCCTTACAAGTGGTTTTATCTTGTAATGTTAAGCGCTAGTATCATAGGAAGCTTCTATTCATTTGCTTACAACTATTCAGTAAAATTATTTCTTGATGCAATGAGCTCAAGCGATACCCTAACTTACAGCGATATAATTTTTCCTATCACATTATTTCTTGCAAGCCACTTTGTTGTGGATGTTATCTGGAGAATAAATGAAATTGCAGAATGGAAATCAGAGCCCTATGTCCGTCGCTCAATTTTATTAAAATCCTATGATTATTTACAACATCATTCTTATACATTTTTTCAAGATAATTTCACAGGCGTACTCAGTAGCAAAATAAAAGGGTTATTAGATGGATATGATAGAATCTGGAGTCAAATACATTATGGGTTATTATCTAATATCTTAAAGTGTATTATTAATTTGTCTGCCATTGCAATAATCAATTTTAAACTTGGATTATTTGTCTCCATATGGTGCCTTGTATATGTTTTAACTATGCACAGAATATCAATAAAACTAAACAAATTAGCATTCTTAGAAACTGAAAGTAAACATAGATTAATTGGTAGTATCTCCGACAAAATAAGCAATATGATATCTTTATTTTCTTTTTCTACCCGTAAATATGAATTGAAAACATTGGATGATCAAATCTCAAATGATTTCATACCTAAACAGATAGATAGCTATAAATATGATTTTTTGTTTCAAATAATAGGCACAGTCCTTTATTGGATACTATTTATTTTTATCTTGTTTTATATGATTAACTTAAGAATCGACAATTTAGTTTCGATTGGAGACTTCGCTTTTGTATTTGGAATGCTAATGATTGTCTCTGGAGATATTTGGAGTGCTACCAGAAGCTTTCAATATTTTACCTCATCTGTAGGTGATTTAAGAAGCTCAATGTCTATAATAAAAACACCACAACAAAATTTAGACAGCAGTGCATGCAAACCTTTATTGGTAAAAAGCCCTAGAATTGAATTTAAAAATGTCAAATTTGGATACAGCGAAAACAAATTGGTATTTAATAATCTGAACCTTACCATACTTCCTGGTGAAAAAGTAGGTTTGATAGGATACTCTGGTTCTGGAAAATCCTCATTACTGAACTTGTTATTAAAGTATTTTACTCCAAACGAAGGAGATATCATAATTGATACACAAAATATCAGAGATGTAACTCAAGATTCTCTAAGAGAAAACATTGCTGTCATCCCGCAAGATATAATGTTATTTCATAGAACTATAATGGAGAATATAAGATACGGTAATCTAAATGCAACTGATGCACAAGTAATAGAAGCAAGTAAACAAGCTCACATTCATGAATTCATTATGCAATTGCCAGAGCAATATAATACATATACAGGTGAAAGAGGCATTAAACTATCAGGTGGACAAAGACAAAGGGTTGCCATTGCAAGAGCAATTTTAAAAAATGCCCCTATTCTAATACTAGACGAAGCAACATCATCCCTTGATAGCCATACAGAAAAACTTATTCAAGATAGTTTAGATTTCTTTATCGAGGATAAAAAGAAAACAGTTATAGCAATAGCTCATCGCCTTTCAACATTGAAAGAAATGGACAGGATAATAGTATTAGATAAAGGATGGATTATTGAAGAAGGAAATCATCGCGAGCTAGTAAAACGCATAGGCGGATTCTATGAAAAGCTATGGAAACTACAAGAGTAAACTTAAGGCAGCTTTAAGTTAAACTCAGAACCTAAAGCAATTTTTCCAGACTTAATAGTCTGTTTCAAAGAATTAAGATACTCATAGCTTGCCGGACATTGCTCAAGTTTGGTAGATATTTCAGATGACACTCTTTCAAAGCTTCCCCATAAAACGCCTGCAAATGGCATCAATATGTGACAGAAGATTTTTAATAGACTCGGACTATTGAATATATTTTTTTATATCAAGACCCATGTCTACCCCTGAAGTTCCAGGTGCATAATATTTTATTAACCTACCATCTTTACCAACTAAATAATAAAAAGATGAGTGGTTAATAAGATAATGTTCTGTATTTTCCTTACCATCAATTGCTTTCGAATAGTATACCCTAAACAACTTAGCAACAGAGTCGATTTCGTCTTGCGTGCCAGTAAGAGATATAATTCTATGATCAAAATTCTCAAAATATTCTTTTAATTGTTTTGAGGTGTCTCTATTCGGATCTATAGTGATAAATATAGGTTGCACTTGATCTGAACTATTTTTAAGCACATCTAGTGCTCTTGTCATCTCAAACAAGCTAGCTGGACATATATCAGGACAGTATGTAAAACCAAAGTATATCAATATAAGCTTATCTCTCATATTCTTTGAATCTACCTTGATGCCATTTGAATCGGTCAATACAAAGTCGCCTCCTATATCAAAATTCTCATTTTCGATACCAACTTCTTTTGATCTATTCGCTTTAGTTTTAGGCGCTGGCGTCATAGTCAGCATAACAACCAATGCTACCAAAGTCACAGCTACTCCTATTAGCAATATTGTCTTTACTATTACGCTTGATCTATTTGCCATCCATTGATACTAAAAATATTAATTTAACGGATATTAACATACTAGAGTTTAGTTTTATAATACTTTCTTTAAAAAAATAAAATGGGGCAAAAGCCCCAGTCTATTTTATTTTCTATTCTAGTATACTATTTACAGCTAAAAGTACCGCCTGCACCATCACCTGTACCAGCTGAGACCCATTCTACTATACTTGCTGCACCAAAAATCATACCAATACCAATTGCTGTTGCAATAGCTAAAGGCCAAGCAAGTTTACCTAGGAACAATCCTATTCCAAGAACTATAATTGCTATTGTAGCGATTGCCTTACCGATTCCTCCTTGTAGTTGCTCAACTACGTTACATAACACCTTTGATATTCCAGTGTTTGCACCAGCAGGATCATCTGCAAAAGCAATATTTGGTAAAATAACTGAAAAAATTGCTACTATAAAAAACAATATTCCTACGCTTTTTAAAGTATCTAAATTCAAGTCTTTATTAGTCATACATAAACCTCTTCTAAAATTAAAATCTACAGTTGCTTATCCGCTGCACCTTTAAGTATAACATTATGATTTTTAAAAAGTCTATACCCTTTGCATCAATACATATTAATTTGATGATAATACTGTAACTTTGTAACAACATTATAAAAAGCGAGAGATTTAACTTAAGAGCTTTTCAACTTTTCGTTGAAGTTAAGAAAGAATCCGATATGACTAGTGTATCAAAAACTATATTCATTGGCCGATATGATTTCCAGCGACAGTTACAACGATTTGTTATTAAAATATATTAACCTTGAAGCAGAAATTGAGATAGCTTACAGACACAAATTATCGAAAAACATTATCCAGGAGCTAACCCAGGAAAGGCAGCCATTAAAACAGAATCTAAATAATATAGCGTTAATACACCAAAACTACCAAGTATAATACAAGCGGTCATCCCCGACTTAATCGGGGATCTAACCCACGGTAACTTTGGAGTTTTACTGCTTTAGATTCCCGCTTTCGCGAGAATGACATAAGAAGAGAGCGCATTACAGGAGGAAATGCTGAAAAATTTATTGCTCATCTAGGCATAAGGCCTATTCTAAAGACCAAGAGCTTCTTTGTATAGATCAAGTAGCATTTCTTGCTCTTGAAGTTTACCTGAATCCATTGCTCTCATCTTAACGATTTTTTTCATGATGCCTACATCGAAACCATGAAATTTTGCTTCTTTATATACTTCACTCATATCTGATGTGACAGAAGTTTTTTGCTCTTCTAATCTTTCAACTCTTTCAATAAAGTTTCTTAGTTTTTCAACCGCTATTACTTCTGATGTTTTTTCTAAAACTTCTGACATTGCCAACTCCTAATTAAACGTTAAATCTAAAATGTATTACATCACCGTCTTTTACAACGTAATCTTTACCTTCTGAACCAAGCTTACCAACTTCCTTCGCTTTTTGTTCTCCTTCATATTTTATATAATTCTCATAACTTATAACTTCAGCGCGTATGAATCCTCTTTCAAAATCTGTATGAATCTCACCAGCTGCTTGAGGTGCTAGAGTATTCTTCTTAATTGTCCAAGCCCTAGCTTCTTTTGGCCCTATTGTAAAGAATGTTTCTAATCCTAAAATATCATAGCCAGACTTTATCAATTGATCTAGTCCGGATTCTTTCAGTCCTAAACTTTCTAGAAAAAACAATTTTTCTTCTTCGGACTCTAATGTGCTAATTTCTTCTTCAACTCTAACGGATATTATCAAACTTTTGACGCCTCTATCTTTAGCAAGAGATATAACTTTATTAGAATAATCATTGCCTGTTAATGCATCATTCTCCAAAACATTACATACATAAATATATGGCTTTGTTGTAATAAGCTGCATCCTCTTAAGTTGCTCTGCCGTATACCCTAAGTGAGATAGCTCTCTAGCTGGTTTTCCAGAATCTAATATCTTTAAGCAAGCTGCCATCATTTCCATGTCATCTAACACAGACCTATCTTTAGTAAATTTATTCTTTACCTGCATCCTCTCTAAGCCTTTACTTAAAGATTCATAATCTGCCAAAATCAATTCTGTCTCTATAAGCTCTATGTCTCTCAACGGATCAACACTTTCTTCCACATGAGCTATATCTTGATCGTCAAAACATCTAACAACATGAACAATGGCATCCACTTCTCTTATGTTAGCCAAAAATTTATTACCAAGCCCCTCGCCCTTACTTGCGCCCTTAACTAAACCTGCGATATCTACTATTTCGATAAAAGTTGGAATTTTTTTCTGAGAATTAGCTATCTTTGCTAATGCATCTAAACGTTTATCAGGCACAGAGATTCTACCGACGTTTGGTTCTATTGTACAAAATGGATAGTTTGCAGCCTCAGCAGCTACTGTACCAGTAACAGCATTAAACAAAGTGGATTTTCCTACATTTGGAAGCCCAACGACCCCACACTTAAAGCCCATAAATTACCTTACTTTTAATTTAGTTTATTGATTTCACTAGAAAAAAGATCCTTGTTACCATCAATAAGAGTTGTAATTAGTTTTGAAATTTTTTTCAACGTCTCTTTAATATTTTCAGACTGTTCTTTATCAAAATCTTCTAGCACATATCTTGATACTAATTCTTTCTCTAAAGGTCTGCCTATGCCAACTCTCAATTTTAAATAGACATTAGGGATCATACAATTTATTGATCTCAGGCCATTGTGGCCCGCCGCACCATTTCCGCTACCTAACCTTACCTTCCCCACTGGAAGATCTAACTCATCATGTATAACTATAATTTTTTGGTAATCTATTTTAAAGAAATGTGCAAATGCCGACACAGACTTACCTGAATCGTTCATAAATGTCATTGGCTTTATAGCCATGACCTTGTGCTCGCCAATAACGCCTTTATAAAATATGGATTTAAATTTTTCACTTTCTTCCTTAAGACCGTATTGTTCTATGATGGAATCAATCGCCATAAAACCAACGTTATGTCTATTATGAAGGTATTTTTTACCTGGATTGCCAAGCCCTACGAGTAAATACATAAATATATGTATTATGATTGCTGATTATTTTTTGTCTGCCTTAGCATCTTTTTTGTCTGCCTTAGCATCTGGAGCTTTTTCTGCAGTAGCAGTAGTGTCTTCTACAACAAGAGCTCTTTTACCAGTAACTTTCAAAACAGTCTGCTTTAAATCTTTATCGCATAGTCTTACACCAGAAGGAATAATAACGTCCTGTAAACGCACAGGAACACCCATCTTAACATTAGCAACATCAATTGCTATTGATTCAGGAATGCTATCTTTCTTAACTACACACTTTAAAAAACGCTTTGCCATATTCACAACGCCGCCTCTTTTAATTTCAACTGATCTATCTCTTCCAATAACATTAATAGGAACATTGATTGTAACTTCATCAACGTTATCTATAGAAATGAAATCAGCATGCTCAATTTCGTCAGTAACAGGATGTAGGCTCACTTGTTTAGGTAAAACTTTATAATGCTTTCCATTTACATCAATATCTACAACGCTAGTCATAACATTGAATCTGTTATAAATCCTTCCCATATCTTTACTAGACAACGTGATGGAAATACCTTCCTTACCTTGGCTGTAAATTATACCAGGAACATTACCTGACCTTCTGATAGCACGAGCTGCGCCAGTACCAATTTTATCTCTAACATCTGCTTTTATTGACAAATTACCCATAATAGATCTATCCTGCTGGATTAATAAGAATTATTTTGTATCGGCATAATACATAAAAAATATTAGTAAGTCAAAAAAACTTTACATTTTTTTAAAAAATCTCAGGCAACAAATGGAAAACATAAGAATTGTTATAAACTCAGAAGATTTAGGTATGCGCCTTGATAGGTTTCTAAAAGAGAAACAAAACATGCCATTTTCTCTAGTACAGAAACTTATTAGAAAAAAAGATATCAAAATAAATGATGCTTCTACGCGCCATAATTATCACTTACAAAACAAGGATATCATTTCGATAAAAGGACATCTTCCAGATAATAATACGATAAAAAAACAACCAGAAGATCAACTATACTTTGGTCTTTTAGATACGATAATAAAAGAAGTCATATTCCAAGATGGCTACATAATAGCAATAAACAAACCATATGATGTCGCTGTACAAGGTGGTAGCAAAATTCAAATCAGCATTAATGACGTACTGAAAGATTTAAAATACAACTTTAAAGAAGCACCAAGATTAGTACATAGACTAGACAGACATACGTCTGGCATCTTGTTATTAGCAAGAACTAAAGAAATTGCTCAGATATTAACTCAACTATTCAAAGAGCAAAAGATACAAAAGAAATATATAGCATTGGTTCGAGGTATTCCTACTCAAAAATCAGGCACTCTAAAAATGATTATCCAGAAAACTATAGTTGGGGATAAAGAGAAAATGTCTGAATCTCTTGAAGGCAAAGAATCAATAACAAAATTTAAAGTCATAAAAAATATATCAAAAGATATTTCATTAGTGGAATTCGAACCTATTACAGGTAGAACTCATCAAATCAGAATACATGCTGCAGAGCTACTGAATTGTCCTATTTTAGGAGACAAAAAATATGGAGGAGAAAACTCAATAATAAAGAGTTTAACACACAGAAGCAAACTTCATCTTTCCTCGCAAGAAGTGAAAATTGATGATGTAAAAGGACGACGTTATAACATAACCTGCCCTATGCCAACGCATATGTCAAAAACTATAGAAGAACTAGAGAAAAACTTCTAAAGTTAATGTTACACATCAACATTTTTAGCTTCATCCGCATGAGCTTGTATGAACTCTTTTCTTGGCTCGACAACGCTGCCCATAAGAGTAGAAAAAATCTCCTCTGTCTTATCGCAGTCTTCTATCGTAACCTGAGATAATGATCGATTTTCAGGATTTAAAGTAGTATCCCATAATTGATCAGCATTCATTTCACCAAGACCCTTAAATCTCTGTAGACTAATACCTTTTTTACTTAGCTCGAATAGAGTATTATAAAATTCTATTGGAGTTCTGCAATCAAAGTATTTTGCATCACTTTTAAAAGCAATCCTACATCCACCTTCAGCAAAATACGAAGAGACTTCTTTTCCGATATTTATTAATCTCTTGAAGTCAGGCTGTTGCAAGAATATTTCATCAAAGATATAAATTTCATCTATACCACGAATCACTCTTTTTAATTGAGTTCTGCCTTCACCTAAATTTGAATAAGACCATTGGACGTTAAAAGGATCCTCTTCAGAATCTTTAAGTCTAATAACGACATTATCTAAAGTATTTGCATATTGAGCATCGGACTGCTTCAAAGCATAGAAGCCCTCCAAAGATAACGCCTCTAATATATTCATAGGAAGCCTCTTAGCCATACTAAGCACTGTATCTTTGTATTTGATTATATTCTCTAGAAATACCTTCAAATCTATATCAAAATGTTTACCAGACTTAGAAGTAATTTTGATGTCTTCTAATATCCCAGAAAACAAATACTCATGCAACTCCCTCTCTCCCTTTATGTAAACGTCCTTGTTTCCTCGTTTTACTTTATATAAAGGAGGCTGAGCTATATATAGGAATCCTCTTTCTATGATCTCTCTCATTTGTCTATAAAAGAAGGTAAGCAATAAAGCTCGTATATGAGATCCATCAACGTCGGCGTCCGTCATTATGATTATTTTGTGGTATCTGATTTTATCGATATTAAAATCTTCCTTACCTATACCAGCACCAAGAGCTGTTATTAATGTACCAATTTGTTCTGAAGCAAGCATTTTATCAAAACGCGCTCTTTCCACATTCAAAATCTTTCCACGCAGAGGTAGAATAGCTTGGAAAAATCTACTACGACCTTGTTTAGCAGAACCGCCCGCACTGTCCCCCTCAACTATAAAAATCTCAGACTTTGCAGGATCTTTTTCTTGGCAATCAGCCAACTTTCCGGGAAGGTTTGATATATCTAAAGCGCCTTTTCTACGAGTTAGCTCCCTTGCTTTCCTTGCTGCTTCACGCGCGTAAGCTGCTTCAGTAATTTTTGATATAATATTTTTTGCATCAGCTGGATTTTCCTCAAACCACTGATCCAACTTATCAGATACTATACCTTCTACTACTGGCCTTACTTCCGAACTCACTAACTTATCTTTTGTTTGCGAGGAGAATTTAGGATCAGGAACTTTTATAGATAGTACACAACTTAAACCTTCTCTTGAGTCCTCTCCTGTAAAATTAAGCTTCTGTTTCTTATTCGCAGGAAGCTTCTCTATATACTTATTAATTGTACGAGTTAAAGCTGCTTTAAAGGCGATAAGGTGCGTTCCACCATCACGCTGTCTAATATTATTAGTAAAACATAAAATATTCTCATGGTAACTATCGTTCCATTGCATAGCAATTTCAACACCGATATCATCTTTGTTAGTATTGATCACTATTGGAGGATGTAAAGCTACCTTTGTTCTATCTACGTATTTTACAAATTCTTCTATACCACCTTCATAATGCAAAATAACTTCCGTTACTTTATCAGTTCTATGATCTTGAAGGTTAATGAACACGCCAGAATTCAAAAATGCCAATTCTTTAAATCTGTGCTCTAAAGTTTCAAAAACAAATTCGATTGTACTAAATGTTTTATCGGATGGATAAAAAGTAACTTTAGTACCAGTTTTATCGCCAACATCGCCTCTTACTTCCAATGGAGCAATTGCATCACCGTGCGCAAACTTCATAAAATGTTCCTTGCCATTACGCCAAATGGTGAGCTCTAACCATTCAGACAAAGCATTTACAACAGAAACACCAACACCATGCAATCCACCAGAAACTTTATAAGAATTTTGATCAAATTTACCACCTGCATGCAACTGAGTCATAATTACTTCAGCAGCGGACTTACCCTCTTCATGCATATCAACAGGAATACCACGGCCATTATCTTCAACAGATACGGATCCATTAGCATTTAATATAACTCTTATTTTATTACAGTGACCAGCAAGAGATTCATCGATAGCATTATCCATAACCTCATAGACCATATGATGAAGACCAGACCCATCATCTGTATCACCTATATACATCCCAGGTCTTTTTCTTACAGCCTCAAGACCTTTTAATACTTTAATAGAGTCAGCGCCATAACTCTCTACCTTCTTTTCTTCTTCTCGCTTCTTTTCTTCTGCCATAATTTCACTCATTATCACAAACCATTAATTTGCTTTCTTCTAATTTTAAAAACTCAGCTTTGTTCCTCAAGAAAGAGAAGTTCTCCATAAAAGTCGAAGTTACAAAAACCTGAGCGTTAATATCGCTCACAATCTCAAAGAATATATATTGAGATTTGATATCCAAATGCGCTACTGCATCATCAAGCAATACGATAGGCAATCTGTTCCTATATTTTATCTGAGCCATGATTTCAGTCAAGAATATGGACATCAAGAGAAATTTCTGTTCTCCAGTTGAACACATCTCAGCACTGATCTCGCCATTGCCTTTCCATACTAGCATATCAGATCGATGAATGCCAGCATTAGTACGCTTTGATAATAAATCAATTTCTCTATTGTTTTTTAATATCTTACAAAAATTTTCTTCTATTTGAATAGATGGCATATTATGCACCGCTTCCTCAACGAATCCACTCATTTTTAAAGAAAATCTTGGCAAATTATATTTCATAGAACAAGAGGCCTCCCCAAGCATCTCAACGAATTGGACTCTAGCCGTAGCGATTATCACTCCAGTTTCTGCAATATTCTTTTCTATAATAGACATCCAATCTTCATCGTATTTTCCATTTTTTAACAGGTTACTTCTCTCTTTTATATGATACTCATAAGAAGTAATGTTTTTGATATGGCTATGATCAAAATTAGAAACCATTCTGTCTAAGAATTTTCTTCTAATAGAAGAGGCGTCTATAAAAATATGACCCATTTGTGGCACAAGCCAACTTATACTAAGAAGCTTTGATAACTCAGACTGATTGGTATTGCTATCATCAATATTAATTACTCTCTTGGCAGAATCCAATTCAGCTGTAGAGTTAGTAATGACCCTAGATTGACCGTGCCTTCCTTTGACATCAGCGACAATACTCCATGTGGAAGCTGGATTACTTAATGAATTCATATCAGCAATTTTTGCCCCACGAAGCCCTTTTCCGGCTGCCAGCAAGGAAATCGCCTCTAAAATATTCGTTTTACCAACGCCATTATGACCGGTGATAACTGTAAAATCTTTTCTTGGGGAAAAATCAAAATAGCTGTAATTTCTAAAGTTTCTTAAAATTAACCGATCAACTTTAGATTTTATAATCTCAGAGGAAAACATACCCCTCACTATACCCTCATTGGCATAATAATGTATTGAAACTTTGTATTTGAAATGTCTGATATAACAGCCGGAGAAAAATTATCTTTAAATTTGAAGACCATCTTATCTCCCTTTATGACTGACATTACATCACTTAAGTATCTAGCATTGAATCCAATATCAAACTTATGATCGCAATTACTTTTCACATCTAAAACTTCGATAGCAAAACTACCGTCATCGTTTTTAGAGCTTATACTGAATTTATCGCCATTGATTTCGAATTTTACTCCTTTAAATTTTTCGTTGGTAATCGTAGACACCCTATCTACAGCTTTGGAAAAATCCTTAGAAAACAACTCAACCACTACTTGATTATCTTCTGGCATTAAATTCTGATAGTCAGGAAACTTTGCTCCAATTAACTTCGACACAAAGACGAAGTTATTATTATTAAACTTTATCTTATTTTCAGAAACACTAACGTCAATATTTCCTTCTAAAGAATCTATAATCTTCTTAACCTCAATAATAGATTTTTTAGGAATAATAACGCCTTCAAACTCTTTTCCATTTAAAGGCTCAAAACCATCTGAACAACATAACCTATGCCCATCTGTAGAAACCATTCTTAAAGATCCATTATTACAGTGCATATAAACACCGTTCAAATTATATCTAGTTTCTTCTGCTGAAATAGCAAATTTACATTCATCTATTAATTTTTGTAGCTCTTTTGAACCGACTGAAAAAGTTTGATTATACTGCTCGTCATCTAATTTAGGAAAATCTTTGGCTGCAAGCACAGAAAGAGAGAAGCTACAATTTTTAGATAGAATATTAATCTTACCCTTTTCTCCGCTAAAAGAAATTTGCACGTCCAAACCATCTTCAAGTTTTCGCACAATATCGTAAAGCATGTGAGCATCTACAGTAATCGCGCCCTCTTCTCTTACGCTAGCCGCAATGGTTTCAGAAACTATTATATCCATATCAGTAGCTGTAATTTTGATTTTATCTGAATGAGCTTCTATAAGAACATTAGATAATATCGGCAATATGTTACGTTTCTCTACGACAGATTGCACATGAGACAAAGCAAGAGCGAGACTTGTTTTACTCACAGAAATACTGAATCTACTTGATGATTCAACATTGTTTATTTTATCTTCAACTTTATCTAACATTCCAATACCTTTGTTAATAGCCTCACGTCTTCTGAAAATTCTTTATCACTTTGTAATAGTAACTCTACCTTTTTTATAGCATGCATCACAGTCGTATGATCCTTACCGCCAAACTTCTTACCTATCTCAGCTAAGCTGTGCACTGTAAGAGTTTTTGATAAATACATCGCAATTTGCCTTGGTCTTGCTATATTTCTTGATCTTTTTGATGAATACATATCTGAAACTTTCAAATTATGTCTTTCAGCAACCTTTTTCTGCACTTCTTCTATCGTAACATTCTTCTCATTTGATCTTAGTAAATCTCTAAGAATGTCTTGTGTATTACCCAGAGTAACTTCCTGCTTTGTTAAATTCGTATGAGCTATTACTTTATTTAAAGCACCTTCTAATTCTCGAACATTGGATGTTATTTTTGCAGCGAGAAACTCTAAAACTTGATTAGGGACAGAAACCTGCATTTTTTCTACTTTAGACTGAAGTATACCAAGTCTTAATTCATATGTGGTATTATGAATATCTGCCACCAAACCCCATCCTAAACGCGATTTAATCCTCTCTTCCATATTCTGCAAATCAGAAGGAGATCTATCGCCTGATATTACAACTTGTCTGTTGTTATCGATCAAAGTATTTAGGGTGTGGAAAAATTCTTCTTGTGTACTATCTTTTCCACAAATGAATTGTATGTCATCGACCATTAAAACATCAGCCGATCTGTACTTCTCTTTAAATTGCATAATCTCGTTAGTACGCAAAGCCTTAATGAACTGGTACATGAATTTCTCAGCAGAAATATACACTACCTTCCTTGAAGGATTAGTTTCTTGAATATGCCAAGCAATTGCATGCATCAAATGCGTCTTACCAAGACCCACCCCACCATAAAGAAAAAGAGGATTAGAGCCTGGCTGAACTTTTTTAGATTCAGATACAGCGCGCGCAGCTGCATAAGCAAATTCATTAGATGGCCCTGCAACAAAATTATCGAACACAAATCTTCTGTCTAAAGAAAGTTGTAAAAACTCACTTTGATCATCATCTTGTTGAATAGGCTTTAGTTTGTTTTGCGCGTTAGGCTCAACAGCGTTATTAGCGGATTTTGATTTACTAATTATAATATTGATCTTTTTGATGTAATTATTATGCTTTTGCCATGCTTTGATAATTTTCTTCTCAAAGTGAGTGAATACCCAATCTCTGATAAATCTAGTCGGGACAGTAAAATTCACAGTAGCATTAGTACAGCCTTTGCATTCTAATTTGCTAATCCAACTTTTATATGTATCTTCTCCAAATTCACGTCTTAGGTCATCTTTTACAAGGGGCCACACGATCTGCCCGTCATTAACAGCTGGAGGATCAAGAACTACATCGTCTGTTAATACAGTAGTCATTTTATATAACCTTATATGCTAAATTTGACATTTTCCATCCATCATTCCCTGTTTTCCCTTCAAAGCCATCTTGAACGTTAATACAAGACTTATACCCTGCCGCACATGCATACTTAGCAGCTTCAGCAGATCTACCTCCAGAGCGACAGATGAATACTAGCACATTATCTTTGCTTGGTACATTGCGTTGTAATTCTTGCAGAAAGTCAAGATTTATAGGGCTTTTAAAATCTTTAATCCACGGAATAAATACAACTTTTTTATTAATAGACGAAAGATCTGGCACCCCAATAGAGTTCCATTCATGTTCAGTTCTGACATCCACTAAATGAGAATTAGGGTCCTGAGCCAATAACTCCCAAGCATGTGAAGATATTAAATCTTTAATAGAAGACTCCATAAGTCAAACTCAGTTTTTTGTAAATTTTATAAAAAGCGTTATGTACATTCAAAAACAATGCACCTGTAAGGATGTATCATAAACCCTATCTAGTAAACATTTTTTTCTACTTTTTTACAGATTTTCCGAAACAGCTTTTCTTGAATTTTATAGATATTTCTGTTATAACGCAAGCTACATCTGAAGCATTATATCCCAATGATTGATATTTTAAGAAAAAAACTACTCTACCGCAGCGCCCATAGAGGGTGCAAAGAAATGGATTTACTCCTGTCTGGCTTTGTAAAAGAAAATTTAAAGGATCTTAATTTTGACGAAACCATAGAGTTAGAATCACTTTTAAGTGAGAATGAGCTTGAAATCAAAAAATGGATTGTAGAAAGAGTAAGTATCCCTCTAAAATATGAAAACATAATAAATAAAATAAATATTTTTAATCAGGAGCGCATCCTTGATAGATAAAAAATTACTTGAATCAAAGAATTTCACAATTGGAAATGTTATAGAGGGTACACACTCTTATGTAATAAACAAAATTGCTAAATCCACAGATAAGGATCTAATATTCATTACAAGCAACACTAATAGAGCCAGAAAGCTTCACGAAGAAATAGCTTTTTTAAATCCAAGCGCAAAATTATTTCCAGGATGGGATGCAACACCATATGATTTAGTATCTCCGTCAAAGGTAGTATTGGAAGAAAGAATACAAACTTTATCGGAGCTAGCTAATAGTTCTAAGCAGAATATACTTATACTATCGCTAGATGCCTTCATACAAAAGACCATTTCAAAAGAGATCCTAGCTCGCCATACAATAAAAATAAAAAAGAAAAGCACTATAAACAGAGAAAAGTTAATAGAATTTCTTATAGATAATAATTACACAAGAGTATCAGCTACCAACGAACCTGGAGAATTTGCGGTACGCGGAAGCATAATAGATATATATGCAAACGGCGAAAAAAATGGATATAGACTTGATTTCTTTGACAATCAAATTGACTATATAAAGATATTTGATCCAATCACTCAAATAAGCTTAGAAGCAGTAGATACAATAGAAATCATTCCTTCAAGTGAACTGATATTATCGGATCAATACCTAAATAACTTCAAAGGCTCACTGCTGAATATTGCAGGATCAAAAATATCTGAACTAGATATAATAGAAAGCCTATCTGAAGGGATCAAGCCAAATGCTATAGAACAATGGTTGCCATTATTTTATGAAACATCTGAGGTAATTTCTTATCTGAAAGATCCAATTATAATTACAGATAGATTTTTAACAGACGAAGAAAATATATTATTTGAAAAGATACACAACCTATATAACAGCAGGCTTGAACATACTAAATTAAGAAAATCAATTCTACCACCTGAATATCTATGGATTTCAAAAGATCAGTATACTAATACATTAAAACAAAACAATACGATCAAACTAGAGCTATCTAGCTCAAAAATGTATCAAATAAATTTACCAACTACGAGCATAGATAATTTTAAGATTTTAGAACAACAACAAAAAACTGATAAAATCGAGATTCTAAAAAATCACATTGAAAAATCTTATAAAGATAAAAGAAACGTCATCATATCTTCAATCAGCCATGGGTCTAGGGATAGAATAGCTAGAATCCTTCACGATCACAACATAAACTACATTATGACAGAGGCGCTGCCAGAAAAATTCCACGCGCATGTGCATTTGATGATATCTCCGATTGAGAATGGTTATAGATGCCATGAGTATGTATTCGTCACCGAACAAAATATTTTTGGACAAACAGTACAAAACATTAGCAAAAAAAAGACCGCTACAGAAAAACATTTTAATGAGTTGTCATCTTTAGCACTTGGAGAATTAGTAGTACACAACGAATATGGAGTGGCAAGATTCCATGGCCTGGAAACAGTGCACCTCTCAGAAACAAGACATGATTGTATAAAGCTAGAATATGCATCCGAAAACAAGCTATTTATACCAGTAGAAAACATTAATCTAATTACCAAATATGGATCCGCAGATTCCAACACACACCTAGATAGCCTAGGAAGCGGCTCATGGACTGTAAAGAAAGCAAGAGCAAAAGAAAAAATAAAAGAATCTGCACAATACCTAATGAAGATAGCGGCTCAAAGGCAATTAAAAACAGCAGAAATACTTGAGATAAGCCCTGGATTATACGAAGAGTTCTGCACTACTTTCCCATATGTAGAAACAGAAGACCAGGAAAATGCTATAGCGGAAATAAAAGCAGATTTCTCAAGTGGCAAGTCTATGGACAGATTAATATGTGGTGATACTGGATTTGGAAAAACCGAAGTAGCTCTAAGGGCTGCCTTCATCGCTATAAAAGCAGGAAAACAAGTAGCTTTAATATGCCCTACCACGCTTCTTGCCAAGCAACATTTTAAATCATTCAAATCGAGACTAGAGAAATTCGGGATACGTGTAGCCCAATTATCGAGATTAGTATCAGCAAAAGACTCTAGAGATACAATTGAGAAAATAAATGCAGGAAGTATAGATTTAGTAGTTGGAACGCATGCACTACTTAATGATAAAATTAAATTTTATAATATTGGTTTGTTAATCATAGATGAAGAACAGCATTTTGGTGTTGCACAAAAAGAAAAACTAAAGCAACTCAAAGAAAACATACATATTCTTACACTTTCCGCAACGCCAATACCAAGGACATTGCAAATGTCTCTAACTGGAATAAAGGACCTTAGCTTAATTTCAACGCCTCCCATCAATAGGATCTCAACAAAAACAACAATAATAAGATTCGACGAACTGATAATAAGAGAAGCGTTGATGCAGGAACACCAAAGAAATGGTCAAAGTTTCTATATATGCCCAAGAATAAGCGACCTAGAAGAAGTAGAAAGGATACTTACTAGATCCGTGCCTTCACTAAAATTTCAAAGAGTGCACGGAAGAATGAATCCGTCTGAAATAGATAAAATCATGAATAGCTTTTGTGATGGGGAATTCGATATTTTATTATGCACATCTATTATAGAATCTGGAATAGACATACCGACAGCCAATACCCTGATTGTCTATAAGTCAGACCAGTTTGGACTAAGCCAAATGTATCAAATCAAAGGAAGAATTGGCAGAAGTAACATACAAGCCTATGCGTATTTTACATTCGCAAGCAACAAAGCAATCAAAGAAACGACTTTAAATAAATTAGAGATCTTACAAAAAGCCACTCATTTGGGTGCAGGGTTCTCCATCTCTTCTTATGATATGGATATGAGAGGATACGGAAACTTAGTTGGAGAGGCACAATCTGGGCATATAAAAGAAATCGGAGTAGAACTTTATCAGAATATTCTTCAAGAAGAAATTCTAGCACTAAAGACAGATAGCAACCAAAAACCAGCTGAAGCTCAATTCACTCCACAAATAAACTTAGGAATTCCGGTATATATACCAGAAGAGTATATAACCGATTTCGATCTAAGACTTGGCTTATATAGAAAGTTAAGCGAGATAAAAACAGAAGATGGAGTGGAGTCTTTTGCCGCTGAAATGGTTGATAGGTTTGGTAACATTCCAAAAGAATTTGAAAATTTATTTACAGTAATAAAATTAAAAAATATTTGCTACAAATGCAAAATTTCAAAATTAGATTCTAATAAGAATGGCTTAGCTATAACATTCTTAGATGAAAACGAGAAACAATCTGAGAAGATATTAAAGTTTGTGTTGAATCATAAAGATAAAATCAAAATCAAACCAGATAATAAAATTGTAGTAGAAAAGCATCTAAGCGACATTGAAAGAAATATTTATGTGGAAAACTTTATAAAAGCATTGAGCCAGCAGCTATTATAGAATACTTGCCTCTTCTGAAAAGACACTTAAACTATGATACTAGATCCTGGATCAAGTCCAGGATGACAAGCTGGGTTAGCGGGGATAACAAGAAAAAATGATGTCATTCCCGTGAAAACGAGAATCTAAAGCAATTTAATTCTCTCATTATCATGGGTTAGATCCCCAATCAAGTTGAGTATGACAATAGGGTCACTTGGGGTGACAGTAGAGACAGCTTGGGATAATAGCTGAAGTTAAATCTCAGAATGAGTAGAAAAATAAAAAAGGCAGCTGGATTGCTCTAAGCTGCCTTAAATATTTTTGAAGCTCTATATTACTAGAAGTTCAATTTTGTACCAAGAATAAACACAGTACCATTTGTTTTTAATTCAGTAGCTAAAGCAGTAGAAGCTGCATTATCAGGAGTTGCAACTGTACCACGGTAATTCTTTTGCTTCAAGCTGTAGTATGTAGCTTCTGCATAAGGCATAATACCTGCAGCAAGAGCATATTCAGCACCTAAAGATGCAAGATGTGTCCTGTTGTGGTTTTTATGACCATGCATAAATGTTAAACTTGTGCGCAATTTATCAAAGTCGTAACCCACACCAGCAGTAACGTAGTGTTCACTCTTTGTATTAGTTGCTGTTTTCAAGTAATGACTTTTACCTAAAGAACCATAAGATAGAGCTGCGCTAAGGTCTTTATGCTTTAACATACCACCAACATCAAAACCTTTTTGGTTATGCACTTTTACTCTAGCACCAGCATTATTGTTATTGATATCACTTGATTTTCCATGTAGACCAACTACAGAGAAAGAACCCATAACATCATTTGCAACTTTACCATCCCATGACAAACCTGCAGTAAAGATGTTTTTAGCTTTACCAGAAAAGTTAGCAGCAGTAGAATGAGGCGTAGTATTAGGCAAAGAGTTAGCATTACCTTTGTTTTCTACGTCAGGAATATAAGAAACACCAAACTGGAAGCCGTTCATTTTTGGAGTATAGTAAGTGATTTTACGAGCTTTCTCTGTGTATTTTGTATCAGCTAAAGAAAGATCTAACTCATCATCACCGATATTCCAAGGATTTAAAGCTAATTCATCTAAATCAGCACCAGTTGCTCCAACACCGAATACAGAGTCAGTCAAAGTTTCAGTCCATTTACCAGAAATACCACCAGTTGCAACAGCTAAATTATCAGCACCAATTCTCATTGCTGATGCCGAACCATTGTTACTACCGAATTCCATACGACCCATGTCAGCATGTTGTAACCACAACCAGCTTCTGTCCATACCATTTTTAGGATTTTTTGTACCAACAGCGTGTGTTGTCAAACCTAAATGAGCACCGTATTCCAAACCTTTAGCTGTTGTGTTTTTTGCTTCTAAATACACTTGAGCGTCAGTTGCGAAACCTACGTCCTGGTTATTTGTTGTTACAGAGTCTTGCTCTTTATTAGCTTTTCTTGTAACAGCATGCGCGTCAAACATACCACCGATTTTTACGCTCATGTCCATAACTGGAGCAGGACCATCAGCTAATGCACTTCCAGCAAGCAAACTAATTAAAGCTGTTGTTGCAAGTAATTTTTGTTTTATCATAACCTTACCTTAATATTAATTAAAAAAAACACTGGCTTCCAAGAAGCCCGAACTATCATCGACACCGAATGCCAATGCTTTGTTGAAATCATTATACGTATATACTCGCTTCATAAACAAGGATAAACCAACTATTGGAAAGATTAGCGAAGAAAAAACAAGAGATTTTGTGACAGAAAAAACACAAAGAAAAATTGCAAATATTGCAAAGTCCCTTATGTAGACTGGGTTACGTCCTGTAGCAACTACTTTACTAACTTGTCCAAGTTTCCAGAATTATTAAAATCTATTAAATCATCGCACCCACCGATATGTTTATCACCGATAAAAATCTGTGGGACCGTTTTACTGCCATTTGACTTTTTAGACAAACTTGCTCTCTTTTCTGGATCATTACCAACGTTAACTTCTTTATAGACAAGCCCCTTAGACTCTAATAAAGCTTTTGCTCTAACGCAATAAGGACATCCTTCCTTTGTATAAATAGTAATATTTTGCATAACTTTTTATTAATTTTTCGTGTATACTCACGCCTACGTATAATAGGATATTATTTCTTATGGCTAAAAGTCAAGTGTTCAAAATCAACTCACCATACCAACCCTCTGGAGACCAACCAAAGGCTATAGAAAAAATATTAGACGGCATTAGTAAAAATAAAAAAAATCAAGTTCTTTTAGGCGTCACTGGCTCAGGAAAAACCTTTACTATGGCTAAAGTTATAGAGCAGAGCAAAAAACCTGCGCTAATTCTTGCTCCAAATAAAACCCTTGCTGCTCAACTTTACTTGGAAATGCGCGAATTATTTCCTAATAACCACGTAGAGTACTTTGTCTCTTACTATGATTACTATCAGCCAGAAGCATATGTAGCAAAGAGAGACCTATACATAGAAAAGGACGCGTCTATTAATGATCAAATTAATATCATGAGACACTCAGCTACAAGATCTTTATTCGAAGAAGACGACGTTATTATAATAGCATCTGTTTCATGCATTTATGGATTAGGATCTCCAGATACATACTCTTCCATCACAACTAAGCTGAATTTACATCTCAAGAAAGATAGAAATGACCTCGCAAAAGAATTAATTAACCTACAATATACTAGAAACGATATAGAGCTCTCACAAGGAAATTTTAGAATTAGGGGAGATGTTCTAGATCTATCCCCTCCTCATATGCAAAATATAGGCTGGCGCATAGAGTTTTTTGGAGACATCATAGATTCTATCTCAGAATTCGATATGTTAACAGGAAAGAAAATTCGAAAAATGGATAAAGTCTCTATATACGCGAATAGCCATTACATCTCATCAAAAGAAACTATATCAGCTGCAATAGAAAGAATTAAAACCGATCTAAAAATACGACTTGAGGAACTATACAGCAATAATAAACTAGTTGAAGCTCAGAGGCTGAGAGAAAGGACAGAGCTGGACCTCGAAATGATGGTTGAGACCAACACTTGTAAAGGCATAGAGAATTATTCCAGATACCTTACAGGAAGAAGCCCGGGAGAAGCCCCCCCAACGTTGTTTGAATATCTCCCAAAAGATGCTTTATTATTTATAGACGAAAGCCACATTACAGTACCACAGATTCATGCGATGTATAATGGAGACAAGGCAAGGAAAATTCCACTGGTCGAGTACGGTTTTAGACTTCCGGCCGCGCTAGACAATAGACCTTTAAAGTTCGAAGAGTGGGATCAAATCAGACCACAAACTATTTTTGTTTCAGCCACCCCATCTAAATACGAGCTTGATTTAGTGGGCAATAACTATGTAGAGCAAATAATTAGACCCACCGGTCTTGTGGACCCAGAGTGTGAAGTAAGACCCTCAACGAACCAAATAGATGATTTAATAAATGAAATTCAAAAGAGAATTACTAAGAAACAAAGAACCCTAGTTACAACCCTGACAAAAAAAATGGCAGAAAAATTAACCGATTTCCTAATGGAATCAGGAATCAAAGTATCCTATCTACACTCCGAAGTAAATGCCCTTGAAAGAATGGAAATTATAAACGACCTAAGACGCGGAGATATTGATGTGATAGTGGGAATAAATTTACTAAGGGAAGGCTTAGATATACCGGAATGCTCATTAGTTGCTATTTTAGATGCAGATAAAGAAGGTTTTTTGAGATCAGAAACTTCTTTGATTCAGACAATAGGAAGAGCAGCAAGACATCTAGAAGGCAGAGTAATCCTTTATGCGGATACCATGACAAAATCTATTACACGCGCATTATCTGAGACTGAAAGAAGAAGAAATATACAAATAGCGCATAATATCAAAAATAATATAACACCAGAATCAATACAAAAAAAACTGCACTCCCCTCTTTACAAAAACGAGAATACGGATCCAGATCTCCAAGAAAATTTTGCAATGAATGAATCAGACGAAGAAGACAAAGAGTCATATATTGCATTATTAAAATCTCAAATGCTTAATGCAGCTGAAAATTTAGACTTTGAGAAAGCAGCAAAGATTCGAGATAAGATAGCTAAAATTGAAAATATATTGTAAATGAATCCATTTTTGATTATTTAAGTAAAATTCAAGAAGACAAATTACTTACACGCAGCCGTAGCTCAGCTGGATAGAGCACAAGATTCCTAATCTTGGGGTCGCAGGTTCGAGTCCTGCCGGTTGCACCACATACTTAGAAATCATTAAAAAATTAGCGCCAGTCGCAAAGATGTAACATGGGCCCAACTAATACTTCAAGCCCATATTACTATATTATCAACAACTATTATTTTGTTTCTTCTAAAGTATCCTCAATCCATTTTCTATGTTTTTTTTCATCAGCATATGCTCTAGTTAAAATGTCCTGAATTTTTTTATCAAGATCATCCCTATTAGTCATTCTGTCATACGCAGTATTGGTATCCTCTTCATTGCTTTTCATAGCATGTAAAATAGAACGATCCCCTATCAATCCCCCTAAAACCGTTTTACCTTTTGTTAACCATTGCTTAGCATCAGGGTCTTTAGGTGGAATAACATCTTCCTGGATTAGAAAATTGCTCAGCTCTTGAATATGCCTTAAATGATCACTTTTAAATTCTTCTAATTTAGATATAAAAGTTTGATTTCTTAAGCGCTCAATTGCTGCCTTATAGGCTTCTACAGCATCGTATTCTAATTTTACTAAGTCAGTAAGAGCGTCTATTAAAAGATTTTGCGTTCCTGTAAGTGTAACCATAATAACCTCTGTAATTAATTTAGTTTTTAACCGTACTAATTAAATGCACTATTGGCACAATTTGGAAGCTACTCCTATGCAAATGTGAAGTCAATGATATTATTAAACTTGGAGGACAAGCATGAAATTATAAGTAAGCGCGGTATAACTTTAAATAAAATTAAGAAGTCGAATAAAAAAGATAAAGATTTATATGCAGCCGTAGTTTAGCCGGATAGAGCATAAGATTCCTAATCTTGGGACCGCAGTTCGAGCCCTACCGGTTGCACCATACTGTCTTAAATATTTTAACAAAACTTAGATTATGACCAGGTTATCTTACTTTAGTATTACATAACTCAACATCCGGACAATCTTTTTTTAAATGTTTTTAGTTAAACACATCAAGATCAAGATTTTCATATCCTCCTGGGGTCCAACAACCAAATGTTTTACCAGCTAGAAATAAACCGAGAGTACCCATGACTATTCCCCCTATTCCCGAAATTAAACCTATGCCCCATCCAGGAAAAGAATCTTCATTAGAACTAGGATAATTCTCATTATAGAAGTCATTAAGATTAATATCGACCCAAAGGTCATCTCCTGTGAAGCTTCTTTTAACGGATAACATATTGTTTTCAGGTTGGAAAATTAATTGGTATATGGTCAAACCCCAATAAGCACCACCTTTTGAAATAGGAGTATTCATCAAGTTTTTCATATCTTCCAGATCAAAATTATTTGATTTATTAGCTAGGTTTAATAAATTATCTCTGCGTGTAATACCCTCCCATGTTGAAGCATCGGTTGGCACAGGAATTTGATTACCCCAACTAGTATTTAAATAAAAATTAGTATAAACCAATACCTCATTTGGAGTAGGAGAATAAGATTTCATACCCAGTGATGCATTCGAGGAATACTCATATGACTGAGCATATGATTGATTTGCGGTGCTCACTATTAAAGAATAGTCCGATCTTAAGGACATCATTTGAGAATGCATATTCATTAAGGAATCAGAATTTTGCATTACTTCCAGCATATTAATCAATAATGACTCTCTATCTTGAGCTAAATAATCTCCACCTGAAGGCATACCATTATTTAATTCCATGAATAGACCTTTCATATTTGTACAACTAGGACAATAAATTTGCCCTGGCATTCCAATGATAGCAGTTGGAATCGTATCTGGATCATTAATCACAGTAATTGTTAAATTTGCTGCTATCTTACCATATATATCTGGTGGGTAATCATAGTTTCTACCTATGATCGAATAACCAGTTTCAGTTTTCATTGGGGGAATAGAGATAAAAGCACAATGTGCTAAATCACTATTACACGTAGGAAACTCACTCCTATAATTAGAATATTGCTCTGACAGAAGGTGATGTATTGTCTCCATTCCATTTAGAATATTTACATCATCTGTACTTAAATCAGATCCTTGCGCTATACCTTCAAGAAACAATTTGAATTTATATGAATATCTTGCATAAAAATCTTGAGATGCTTCAACCATTTCCTGATGTGTTATACCATGCTGAGTAAAAGCCTTCACTAAATAGTCTCTAGTACTATGTAATACATCCTTTAAGGTTGCCCCATAAGCAAAACCCTTTTCACTCATGCTGCCGCCCGTTAGAGCAATAACATTGATTCCATTATAGTTATTATATTTAATTTGAGTGTTTTGCATATAATATCCCCCCCTAATAAATTGCAAGCATTCACACAGACATGACATTATATTAAAGTTAGTGTATTACAAGATAAATTTATATTGTAAGTTCCTGGAAATTGCAGGGCCTCTAGAGTCCTCTCGATTTTCATATATTGCTTTTTCATTAAAATTCATGAAGTTACCTTATGCATTAAGTAAGACTTGAAATTCTAATGTTAGGACAAAACAAAGTCAATTACTCATAGAGCCAATAAACTTAGATTATGGCTATATCACCTATAGCATGTTTAAAGCATAAAAACGATAATACATATATAACAAAAAATTCTCAAACTATTGCTCATGACTATAACCAATTATTACTGTTATAGTCTATTATAGTTGACGTTTGTTAATTTTTGGTTAATAAACTAACGATGGCAATGCTCAGATTATTCATTGCAGAAAATAATTAATGTGACAAAATCCTACTTTGATGAGAGATAGCCCCTTGTAGTACCCCCTATTATTTTTTTACCTCTTGACAGAAAACTGTAAAGACTGTAAAAGAAACGTGGTAATTATATAATAAAATTTTAAAGGAAAACAATGGCTAATAACAGCTCTTCTAAAAAGTCTATACGTAAAACTTTGAAGCGTACAGCAATAAACAAATCAGTAGTTAGCAAACTTCGTACTACTATAAAAAGATTAGTTAGCTTTATCGAAGGTAACGACAAAAAAAATGCAGTAGATCTTTTTCCTTCCACACAATCAGAAATCATGAAGAATGTCTCTAAAGGAAATCTGAAAAAAAATACAGCCTCAAGAAAAATAAGCAAACTATCTGCAAGAATAAAGAAAATTTCGTAAAGAGATTATTTAAATTTTCTCCTTTATTGCGCTTTTACAAGATTTAAAGATCATTTCATAATAATCTAAAGAAAATTGTAATTATTTATTATTTTTTCTTGTATTTGGTTTATATTTAAACTACTACAAAACACAGTTATTTTATAAAGATCATAATGAGACAATCAAGAATACTCTTTGCATCCATATTAGGGAACACACTGGAGTATTATGAGTTCTCTATATTCGCCGTTTTTGCTATTCAAATAGGACAGACTTTCTTTCCAAACCACACTGGCGTAAATCAAATTTTACTTACATTAACTTTGTTTGGCGCCGGTTTCTTGTCAAGGCCTTTTGGTTCAGCATTATTTGGCCACATTGGCGATAAACTTGGTAGAAAAAGATCTCTAGTTATCACTATAACTGGAATGTCCATAGCAACATTTGGTATAGGCTTAATGCCAAGCTATGATAACATAGGAATAGTTGCACCTATCGCATTGCTATTACTTAGGTTATTTCAAGGATTTTTCATAGGTGGAGAAGGAGCTGGTTCTGCTGTATACGTGCTAGAGCATGAATTAAAGATTAATAGAAATGTAGTTGGTGGATTCCTTATTTCTTCAAACATATCCGGAATAATAATTGCAAGTATCGTTGGTTTAGTTATAACAAAAACAGTGGGATTAGATTCCACAAGCTGGAGATATGCATTTATAGCAGGTGGTACCGCTGGAATAATAATTAGCTATATGCGACTTACATTACCAGAATCTGTTAAATTTAATAATCTTACAAAAGAAGAAAAGCACCCTGTGCCTGTTGTAAAATTATTTACTGCATACTGGAGACAAGTATTAGTCGTCGTCTCTTTTGCAGGATTTTCAGCAGCAGTTTCGTACACTGTTAAAGGTTACCTAACTATACACTTTCAAAAGTTCATGAACATACCAGCAGATGAATCATTCTTGCTCTTAATGTTTACCACCATTATATTTGCAATACTTCCTCCAATATGGGGAATGGTTTCTAGCAAATATTCCTACAGATCTTTTATCAGAGTAACATCCATCCTAATAATCATTCTTTACGTTCCAATATTCATGTTAATTTCCATGGATAATTACGTTGCAATACTTAGTGGATTGGCAATATTAGCTATGCTCGCTTCTGCTATATGCACACCTATATACATTTATTTCTCAGATTTATTTCCTATATCGCTTAGATACTCTGGAGTAGCTGTAAGCTTCAATATCGGAATAACTTTATTCGGTGGATTCACGCCTTTCGCATCTACATATTTAGTAAACTATACTGGAAGCATCTACGCACCTGCGTTTTATATTATGGCTCTAGCAGTTTCATACATAGCTCTAGAATCCTATATGCATGGTAAGATCGAATACTTTGACTAGACTAAATCTTATAAAAACTTCTTAGATAAGTATTCCTTGTAAACTTCTACATCAAGATTGCTTTTTGTAACCTTTTTTATCAAATCGGAAGAAGAACACAAGCTACCTTGAGAGTGAATATTTTTCTTTAACCACTCCGTTATTGGTTTAAATTTTCCAACTTTAATGTTTTCGTGTACATTTTCCACATCTTTCGTCATTGCAGTAAAAAACTGAGACGCTAACATTGTGCCCATCATATAAGTAGGAAAATAACCAAATGTACCAGAGTACCAATGAATATCTTGCATACACCCTTCAGAATCAGTTTTAGGAGTAATGCCAAGATATTCTTTCATTTTTTCATTCCATGCTCCAGGCAAATCTTGAATCTTCAAATTACCACTGATAATTTCCTTTTCTAGTTCAAACCTTATAATCACATGAGCAATATAAGTAACCTCATCAGAATCCACTCTTATAAAAGTTGGCTCAACTTTATTAAGTATTTTATATAGATTATCAACAGAGTACTTATCGCCAGAAACGTTAAAAGTTTTTAAAATTTTTGGTAGTACATATTCTAGAAATTCCTTGCTTCTAGATACTTGTATCTCAAGAAATAAAGATTGGCTTTCATGTACAGACATTCCTAAATTTTTACCAACAGCTTGATTATAATATTTTATTGGTAGATTTTGTTCATATAATGCATGGCCAGTTTCATGCATTATACCCATTAAACCAGATAGAAAATCTTTCTCATCATATCTTGTTGTAATTCTTGTATCCTGAGTCCCACCACTACAAAAAGGATGAACAGAAACATCTAATCTACCTCTATCAAAATCAAAACCAACGGCATTCATGCACTCTATAGCTAAAGCTTTTTGTTTTTCTGCTGGAAATCTATCGGATCCAAAATCATTAATCTTCCAGGATTTTTGTTTTTCAACGACTTTTTGTATAAACTCAGGAAGAAATCCTTTTATATTATCTACTATTTTCTCAATTTCCGCCGTTTTTCTTCCTGGATCATACATTCCAATTAATGCATCATAATGACTGCAGTGAAAATACTCAGCTCTGCTTTTTGCAACTTCTCTGACTAGATCTACTACTTTAGAAAAATAAGGAATAATACTTTTAAAATCATTATTTTTTCGCGCCTCTCTCCACTTAGATTCACATTCCATAGAAGCCTTTGTAAGGTTTTCTAATACATCAGGATCTATAGCTAATACGTCATCTCTAGAACGTTTTATTAAGCGAATGTTTGATGATTCCCATTCATTACATTTTGATTGATCTACACTTGAAAGTAACTGCCCAAGTTTGTTAGAGGACAAAATTTTATTTGCGATCCTTCCTAAAAAGGCTATATCTTCACCACGATATTTTGAAGACGCAGTAGGCATCATTGTACTTGCATCCCAACTCAAGATTCCAATTACCCCAGACAAACTGGAAACCTTGCTGTATAGCTCTGCAATTCTTGAATACTCGTTCATTTTACCCTCTGTTTTTTTAAATCTATTATAAAAATTACTATTAAAATTATGGCTAAACCGCCCCATGTTATTGCGTAACCAAGATGCTTATTTTGTAAATTGAAAATATCAAACCCAAGATCTTGATCTCCAATCTTTAATTCATCAGGAGAATTTAAAATCAAGATATATGGAAGAGGCTTGATCCCAATATTATTTTGAATATCTTCTATATTTAGGCTAAAAACCTCTTTTTTGTCCCATCTATTATTCGGGCTTACAATATTTTGTTTATATAAATCTATAAGATATCCCTCAATAGTAATAGTGTTTTCAAAATTTCTTAGCTCTTCTTTTTCTTTGAGCCACCCCCTACTAAGTAAAATGATATTATTATCAAACGACACGGGTGTTATTACTTCAAAACCAGGAACATTATTTTTAAGACGATAATAAAAAATTGTTTTATCTTTTATCAGTTTTCCAGATAATTTAATTTTTCTATATTTTGAATCCTCCAATTGAAGAGCATTATCAAAATGAATAGCCTCTAGATTTTTATTACTCTGAATTTGGTTTATCAAAGATACTTTATAATTTGATCTTATTACCTGCCATATAGCTAGACTAACAAGCACGGTAAGCATTATCAAAAATAAGAAGATTTTTTTCATTCTTTATTCTTATCTGCCCCAAACGTATACAAATACAAATAAGAATAACCATATTACATCAACAAAGTGCCAATACCATGCAGCGAATTCAAAACCTAAGTGACCATAGCCTTTGGTAAAATGACCTTCTTTGGCACGTAACCAGCATATAAATAAAAATATGGTACCCACTAATACATGAAACCCATGGAACCCCGTAACCATGTAAAAGTTTGAAGCAAAGATTCCATCCTTCCAATTAAAGGTAGCATGATAATACTCATACCCTTGTAAGAGGCTAAATAAAAATCCTAGCAGGACTGTAATAATCAGAGCATTTTTTAAATCTTTCTGGTTATTTTCAATCAATGCGTAATGTGCCCAAGTTACAGTAGTTCCTGATAGCAACAAAATTAATGTATTTAAGAATGGAATATCCCATGGATCTAAAGTTTTTATACCCTCGGGTGGCCAAATTCCTTTTTTTATTGGCCATGTTTCCCCACCTAATATGTCTCCTGGAAAAATACTTGCGTTAAAAAACGACCAAAAGAACGCAAAGAAAAACATTACTTCAGACACTATAAATAATAGCATGCCTAAGCTAAGCCCCCTCCTTACAACGGAAGAGTGCGCATGATCTGTACGTCCTTCTTTGATTACGGTTTTCCACCAGTATCCCATAACTAATAGAACCATGGCAACTCCTATACCTAATACAAAAGTTCCAAATCTATATTCATGCATGAACATCACGGCGCCAATCGCAAGGATAAATAGCGATATTGATGCAATAAGCGGTAATGGGCTTGGGTCTACTAAATGATATTTGTGTCCTACTTTATGATTAATGCTCACTGTCTTTCTTTAATTAACTACATCCTACAAATATAAAATATTTTGCTTTTTTGTCTATACTATTCACCTAAAAATCTAAAGTAATTGACTAGCGCGCTAGTTTTTCTATAGTATACATATAAATACCGTTTGATTCGTAGAACTTCCAATCAATATTATACATAATTTACATGCATAATCACTTTAGCAAAAAATATAACATTTCAATTTTGGCATCACTATCACTAGGTTTATTACTTGGGTGCTACGATGATTCTATGTTTTATAACCTCGCTTCTTATTTTATAAAAGCATTTGTCAATCTCTTACAATTCATTAGTTTGCCAATTATATTTTTGTCACTCACTGCTGCTATTACAAAATTAGAGACGAAGGAATCTTTAAAAGAAATTTTAGGACGAACTTTAAAGTATACAATATTAACTACGCTAGTAGCGGCATTTGTAGCAATGCTTGTATATAAGTTCTTGGTAGTAAGGAATATCAGTGTAATTCATGGCGTAACTTCAACTCAGACGTTTTTAGAATCAGGAATTGCTAAATACCTACTAAACATTATACCTTCTAATATTATTAAAATTTTCTCTGAGAACAATATAATGGCTGTAGTATTTTCAGCCTTACTAATAGGAATCACCTCATTATTTTTAGATACTCAATATAAAACAAACATCCATACTATCTTTAATTCTTTCTTTGAATTATTTATGAAAATTGCTATTTTTGTATTGAGACTTATGCCATTTGTAATATGGGCTTTCATGGTAGTATTTATAAAAGACGTAAAGTCAGGTTTCGAAGTAGAAAGTTTATTATACTACATAGCGGCTATAGTACTGGCAAATTTCATACAAACTTTGATTATATTACCACTATTTCTCAAAGCAAAGGGCATCTCTCCAATAAAAACTTTTAAAGGAATGATCCCAGCTTTAATCACTGCGTTCTTTTCAAAATCTTCAAGCGCAACAATGCCAACCACCATGCATTGTGTAAATGAAAATTTAAAAGTTAATAAGAAGATCTCGTCAATTACAGTACCGCTTTGCACTACCATAAATATGAATGCTTGCGCAGGATTTATCTATATAACTGTACTATTCGTTTCACAAAGCAATGGAGTTGTTTTTAGCGAATTTGATTATGTCAGCTGGATTTTCTTAGCTGTGATAGCTGCGATCGGTAATGCAGGTGTGCCTATGGGATGTTTTTTTATGGCTTCTGCTTATTTAGCTAGTATGGGAGTTTCAACTTATATGATGGGTATCATTTTACCTTTCTATACAATTTTAGACATGTTTGAAACGGCAATAAATGTTTGGTCAGATGCTTGTGTGACAAGCGTAGTTGATAAAGAAATAAAGGAAATCAAATCTATAGAAGCTCATTAGTGTGCCAATAATAAAGGTCATTAGCACATATAATAAATTCAAATTATTAAAATTCTCCAGATAATGAATTTACAGGCTCTGAATAACCGGGTGTATTATCTAAGAATTCAAGACCACCGCAAACAATAGTAGCCTGTATTGATTCCATAATTTGGCCTTCAGTATAGTAACCAAATGCACTATAATGATAAGTTAATTTTTCTAAAAACACTTCTAAAGTTGCTTCTGCGTCCTCCTCCTCTTGTTCTGTATCCTCATCATCTTGTAAGCTATTTTTTACCGCTGGTATTATTTCATATAATGCATAAAACCCTAAAGCATTGCTCTGCAACTCACTAAAAACTGCTTCCTGAGCTTCTTTTATATCTGCTAAAATCGATTCATTTAGTTCAATACAATTTGGATTAATATTAGAATTTTTGATTGATGGCATATAAACCTCTGAGGACTAATATTTTATTAAGGTTATTAATATGTTAATATGTTGCACACAAAATAGCAAGTTTATTTGTTTCAGTAATAAAAACTTGAACCCCTTACTTTTATAGATTGCTTTATTTCATCCAAAAGCATGTTACCTATAATCATATTTACTTCGGGTACTTGAAAAGTAGCATTTTAATCAACATATGATATATAATTGACTACAGCGCAGAATGAGGGAATAAAATGAATTTAGAAAAATTTACTGAAAAATCAAAATATATTATACAGGATGCCCTTACTTCAGCTACTGCAGCTGGACATCAAAAACTTATGCCAGAGCACTTACTATCTGCAATGCTTGATGATGGAGATGGCATCACTACTCAAATTCTAATTGATTGTGGAGTTGATTTATCCGAACTAGCAAAAGACCTGGAAACAGAGTTAAGTAAAATTCCAGTCGTCAGCGGCAGCGGCGCTAGTCAGCCGTTTTTATCTACTGAATCAGCTAGAGCTCTAGATTCTGCAGCGAAACTCTCCTCTTCTGCTGGTGATCAATTTGTAACGGTTGATCGTATGTTGCAAGCCCTCTCAAACGAATCTGCACCTTTAAAAAAGCATCATATTAGCGAAAATAAAATAAATGAAGCGATCAAGAAAATTAGAAAAGGTAAAAAAGCAGATACACCAAATAGTGAAAACAATTACCAAGCACTAAAAAAATACTCTAAAGACATCACAGAACTTGTCTTAAAAGGAAAAATAGATCCAGTTATCGGTCGAGACGACGAAATACGTAGAACTATACAAGTTTTATCAAGAAGAATAAAAAATAACCCAGTGCTTATAGGTGAACCTGGTGTTGGTAAGACAGCAATCGCTGAAGGATTAGGAATTAGAATTGCAAATGGAGATGTGCCAGAAAATTTAAGAGGTTCTAGAGTCATTTCATTAGACCTTGGGGCTTTAGTTGCTGGAGCAAAATTCAGAGGAGAATTCGAAGAAAGACTAAAAGCTGTGCTATCTGAAATAGAAACATCTGATGAAAATATAATACTATTTATAGATGAGCTTCATATGCTTGTAGGCGCTGGAAAAGCCGAAGGTGGAATGGATGCTTCAAACCTTCTAAAACCTGCCTTGGCACGTGGAGAATTGCACTGCGTTGGCGCAACTACACTAAACGAGTACAGGCAATATATAGAAAAAGATGCTGCTCTAGCAAGAAGGTTTCAAGCCGTTTACGTAGATGAGCCCTCAGTAGAAGATACAGTCTCTATCCTAAGAGGAATTAAAGAAAAATATGAATTACACCACGGAATAAGAATCTCTGATAGTGCAATTGTAGCAGCTGCGAAGTTATCTAAACGTTATATTACAGATAGATTTTTGCCCGATAAAGCCATTGATCTAGTTGATGAAGCTGCAAGCAGAATTAGAATGGAAGTTTTTAGTAAGCCTGAAAATATAGATGAATTAGACAGAAAAATTATTCAGCTGAAAATGGAAGAATCTGCCTTAAAAAAAGAGGACGATAAGGTCTCGAAAGAAAAACTAAAAAAGATACAATCTGATCTTGCAAATCTAGAAGAAAAATCCAGAGAACTCACAAATCTATGGAAAAAAGAAAAAGAAGGATTAGAAGAAGCTCATAAACTGAAAGAATCTCTAGATAAAGCAAAACACGATCTAGAAGTAGCACAAAGAAGTGGAGATCTAACAAAAGCAAGTAAGATAGCTTACGAAACCATACCAGATTTAAAGAAAAAGTTAGAAGAAAGCGAAGCAAAGCCTAGAACAAGCCATTTATTCAAAAACGTGGTAACAGAGGCGGACATAGCTACAGTAATCGCAAAGATCACGGGGATACCTGTAGAAAAAATGCTAGAAGGAGAAAGAGAAAAATTGCTTCATATGGAAGAAGAACTTTCAAAAACAGTTATAGGGCAAGAAGAAGCTATCACAGCTGTAAGTAATGCTATTAGAAGATCTAGAGCTGGGGTACAGAGCATAGATAGGCCTCTTGGGTCATTCCTTTTCCTTGGACCAACAGGAGTTGGTAAAACTGAATTAGCAAAAGCTTTAACTAAATCTATGTTTGATGATAAAGCATCAATGACACGAATAGATATGTCTGAATATATGGAAAAACATTCAGTATCTAGGCTAATAGGAGCGCCCCCTGGGTATGTTGGTTACGAGCAAGGTGGATTTCTTACAGAAGCAGTTAGAAGACGCTCTTATCAAGTAATATTATTTGATGAGATTGAGAAAGCGCATCCAGATGTATTTAATATATTACTTCAGATTCTTGATGAAGGATGTTTAACAGATGGACAAGGAAGAACAGTAAATTTTAGAAATACAGTTATAATTCTTACATCTAATATAGGCTCTCGTTTATTGATTGATAAAGGAGAAAAGGCTCATGATGAAGTAATGGACTTGCTAAAACAACATTTTAGGCCAGAGTTTCTTAATAGATTAGATGAAATTATCCTATTTCATAAGTTATCTGAAAAAGATCTAGAAAGAATAGTATCTGTGCAGATTTCTTATTTAGAGAGTATTTTAAAAGAAAAAAAATTAAAAATTAGCATTACAAAAGATGCGTTGTCTTTGCTTGCTACAAATGGTTTTGATCCAGAATATGGTGCACGTCCTTTGAAAAGACTTATTCAAAAGGAAATTCAGGATCAAATTGCCAAAATGATTTTATCTGGTTTGGTAAAAGATGAAGATACAATGATACTGGCAATCAAGGATAAGCATATAAGTATATCTGTGAAATAGGGTTAAAAGCATCTAAAATGATGCTTTTATACCTTCAACTATCATTTCCACAGCTATTGCGCCCAAAAGCAATGCCATGATTTTTGTAATTGTAGTAATCCCAGTTTTGCCAAGTATTTTGTAAATCATATCAGCAGCGAGCAATACAATTAGCACCAAGAATGCGCCACTAGCAATTGCAGCCACGATAGCAGTGAAGTCACCATGACCTGTAGCGTTTGCTGCGAAAGCGATAGTTTTACTTATAGCGCCTGGCCCAGCCATAAGCGGCAAGGCTATTGGAACTATAGCAGGACTTGCGCTCTCCTCAGATGGCCCAACTTTATCTGTATCTTCAGCATTAAGCATAGACAAAGCAACCATACCTACTACTATACCTCCAGCAATTTCAAAGATGGGAACGGTAAGTCCAAAAAATTTTAGAATCGCTTGACCTGAATATGCAGAAATAAATAGAATCACACAAATGCTTATTGAAGCAACTATAGCAATCTTCTTCTTTTGTACAGATGTATTTCTTTTTGTTAAAGCTATGAATACTGGTAGGCTTATAAGTGGATTCATCATCGCCATTAAACCAGCGAAAAATTTAAAAAACAGTACTGTATTCATAATTAACACCCTAATTATTAAAAGATTAAGGATATATTTTATTATGTTAAGTTATGCTTTCAAATACTTTCTCTCTCTTTCAGCCTTTAATTTCTTAAAATCATCTCCAGCGTGATAAGAAGAACGTGTCAAAGGAGAGGAAGAAACCATTAAAAAACCTTTTGATCTTGCCATACGCGCATAATACTCAAATTCTTCTGGTGTAACGTAACGCTCTAATTTTGCATGATTTTGAGTAGGCTGCAAATACTGACCTATAGTTATAAAATCTACATCAGCGGTTCTCATATCGTCCATCACCTGAAGTATTTCTTCTTTTGTTTCACCCAGCCCTACCATCAAACCAGATTTAGTAAAGATTGTAGGATCTACTTCTTTTACTCTTTGCAATAAACGTATAGAGTGAAAATACCTAGCGCCTGGACGGATTGTATTATAAAGACCAGGAACAGTCTCTACATTGTGATTAAACACATCAGGTTTTGCTTGTATAACTTTTTCAAGAGCACCATCTTTCCTTAAAAAATCTGGGGTTAAAATCTCTATTGTTGTGTTCGGCGAAAATAGCCTAATTTTTTCTATACACTCAACGAAGTGGCTAGCGCCTCCATCATCTAAATCATCTCTATCTACAGATGTTATTACAATATGGGATAGGCCGAGCTTTCCTGCAGTTAAAGCTACTCTGTCTGGTTCATGAGGATCAAGCTTGTCTGGAACCCCAGTCGCTATATTGCAAAAAGAACAATTTCTAGTACATACAGATCCTAAAATCATTACAGTAGCATGCTTTTTAGCCCAGCATTCGCCAATATTCGGACAAGCAGCTTCCTCACAAACAGTATTTAATTTTAAGGATCTAATAATGTCTTTTGTTTCATGGTATTGCTTAGATACAGGAGCCTTAACCCTAATCCAGTCTGGTCTAGTTACGGTACTCTTTTCTCCTGTTGGGTTAGCAAGTTTTTTTATTCTAGCTACGTCCAAAGTCATAATATACCTACATTACATATGGATAGTTTTGCCAAAAGCATTTAACACCGATTCATGCATAGCCTCGGACAATGTTGGATGAGGAAATATTGTATGCATCAACTCTTCCTCTGTAGTTTCAAGATTCATAGCAATCACATAACCTTGTATCATTTCTGTAACTTCTGATCCAACCATATGTGCCCCTAGCAATTCTCCTGTCTTCTCATCAAAAATTGTTTTAACAAATCCAGATGTATCACCCATAGCAATTGCTTTTCCATTTGCGATAAATGGGAACTTACCAACTTTAATTTTAATCCCAGAAGCTTTTGCCTGATCTTCTGTAAGACCTACACTAGCAACCTGCGGCATCGTATATGTGCAACCTGGTATTAACTTGTGATTTAAAGGATGAACATTCTTAACTCCAGCTATTTTCTCTACGCATATAATTCCTTCGTGACTCGCTTTATGAGCAAGCCAAGGAGCACCAGCCACATCCCCAATCGCGTAAATACCTTTTTCACCAGTTTCACACCATTGATTTATTTTGATGTTACCCTTATCCACTTGCACTTTTGTGTTTTCAAGACCAAGGTTTTCTGTATTACCTTGAATACCTATAGCCATTATTACAGAATCAAATTTTTCATTAGTAACCTTGCCATCACTGACAATTTTTGCTTCCACACCACCTTTCAATTTTTTAATAGCTTCAAGTTTGGAATTGACTAATATTTTTATTCCTTGAGATTCAAAAGAGGTTTTCATAAATGTCGAAATTTCTTTATCCTCTACTGGCAAGATTCTATCAGCTATTTCGACTATAGTAACTTTAGCGCCAAGATTATGATAAAAACTTGCAAACTCTGAACCTATAGCACCAGAACCAACAACTAAAAGTTTTTTAGGAAATGTCTTAGGAGTCATAGCTTCTTTATAACTCATTACCAAATCACCATCTGGTTCAAACCCAGGTAAGACTCTCGCTCTTGCTCCTGTCGCAATAATAATATGATCTGCAGATATATTATTAGTACCTACTGATATTTTACCAGCTGCAACTATTTTTGCAGTTCCCTTTATTACATCGATTTTATTTTTTTTCATCAAGTGATCAATACCTGAAGATAACTGAGCAGCCACTTTTCTAGATCTATCGACTATTTTCTGAATGTCAAACTCAATACCTTTAATCTTGAATCCAAACTGTTCTGCATTCTGTAATAAATGATGAATTTCTGAAGATCTAATCAATGCCTTTGTTGGAATGCAACCCCAGTTCAAGCAAATCCCGCCAAGTTTATCTCTTTCTATGACTGCAGTTTTCAAACCTAGTTGAGATGCTCTGATGGCAGCAACGTAACCTCCAGGACCAGCACCAATAATTACGACATCGTACTTCATATAAACCTCCTCTATATAAGTAGACGTGATGGATTTTCTAACAATTCTTTTACTGTATTTAAAAAAGTAGCACCTACAGCTCCATCTATCACTCTATGATCACAAGAAATTGTGATGTTCATTAAATTGACTACCACAACCTTATCGCATTTTACTCCAGTTTCTTTTCTTGCCGCTCCTATAGCTAATATACAGCTCTGAGGTGGATTAATTATGGCATTAAATTGCTTAATTCCATACATACCAAGATTAGATATTGTCGCACTTCCTCCTTGAAACTCTTCAGGGGCTAAAGTTCCGCTAGTTGCTTTGGAAAGCAAGCTTTTCATTTCTTTGGAAATAGCAAAAATATTTTTTTGATCTGCATTTCTAATAATAGGAGTAACAAGCCCATCTTTAATAGCCACTGCAACTGCAACATCAACATTATTATGCTGAATAATTGAATCTTCATTCCACATAGTATTCGCTTCTGGAACTAGATGCAGTGCTTTTGCTGTAGCTTTAATAATAAGGTCGTTCACTGATATCTTGTATGATGGATTTTTGTGATCTGTAGCACCATTCACTTCAGATCTCATCTCTAACAATCTATCTACGTTACAATCCACTGATAAATAGAAATGCGGAATATTACTCTTAGATTCAGATAACCTTCTTGCTATCACACTTCTCATAGTAGAAATAGGCATTTGTGAATTTTCAGGTGTTATTCTTTGTATATGACCTGCCATTCCTGAGCCACCAGAACCAATTGCATTAAGCACGTCTTCTTTTATAATGCGCCCTCTAGGGCCACTTCCTTGTACAGTACTAAGGTTAACATTGCTCTGCATGCCTATTTTTTTTGCTAAAGGAGACGCTTTGACTCTTTGATCATTTTGAATAGAATGCTCTTTCTGAATCGGAGCTTCTTTTTCTTCTACAGGCTCTGATTTTTTGGCAACAGCCTCTACTTCTTTATTAGATTCTTTTGGTTTTTCAGAAACAACAGTCTCTTTGATTGAAGATTGATCTTCTCCCTCTTCTAATAAAACAGCTATTGGAGAACCAACTTTAACATTTTTTGTACCTTGCTGTACTACGATTTTACCTAATGTACCTTCATCTACCGCCTCAACTTCCATAGTAGCTTTATCGGTTTCGATTTCTGCTATAACATCCCCAGCTGAAACTTTATCCCCTTCTTTTTTGTGCCACTTAGATAGATTTCCTTCTGTCATAGTCGGCGACAACGCCGGCATTAAAATTTCTATAGGCATAACACTACACTCTCTCCTTAAAAATTATTGTCACTTTATGTTATCTGTAACAAACTTTTTTACAAGCTTGAATTATATTTTCTACCTGTGGCAATGCAAGTTTTTCCAAATTTGCAGCATAAGGCAAAGGAGTATCCTCAGCATTTACATTTTCTATTGGAGCATCTAGATAGTCAAATGCTTCCTTCATAACGATAGCAGATATTGTTGCACCAATACTTGCATAAAACCAACCTTCCTCTACAGTAACAAGCCTGTTTGTCTTCATTACAGAATTGATGATTGTTTGGCTATCTAGAGGCCTTAATGTTCTTAAATCAATAACTTCTGCATTGATACCAGATTTCTTCAATTCTTCAGCAGCTTTTATTGCATTACCAAGCTGGTATGAAAATGAAACGATAGTAACATCGTCACCCTCAATAACAACGTTAGCTTTTCCTATCGGAATTTCTTTTTCTTCCAAATCAAACGTATTACCGTATAGCAACTCGTGCTCTAAGAACACTACAGGAGAGTCGTCCCTAATAGCTGATTTTAGCAATGCTTTAGCATCAGTAGCAAAATATGGAGATACAACTTTTAAGCCAGGTATATGTGAAAACCAACTAGCAAAACACTGTGAATGCTGAGCAGCTACTCTTGCTGCCGAGCCATTTGGCCCTCTAAAAACGATAGGACAAGTAAGAGTGCCCCCGGACATGTATTTTGTTTTTGCAGCAGAGTTAATAATGTGGTCCATAGCTTGCATTGAAAAGTTGAATGTCATAAACTCAACTATCGGACGCAAACCAGCCATAGCAGCACCAACTCCTATACCAGCAAACCCGTGCTCGGTAATAGTAGTATCCACAACTCTTTTTGGCCCAAATTCTTCTAACAAGCCTTGGCTGACTTTGTAAGCACCTTGATATTCTGCCACCTCTTCTCCCATAAGAAAAACTTTTGGGTCTCTTCGCATTTCTTCAGCCATCGCATCTCTCAATGCTTCTCTCAAAGTAATCTGTACCATACGCTATCTAATATTTATTAATATATGTCGCTAAATAACTGTGCTTCATCTGGCTCTGGACTATTCTCACAAAACTCCACACACTTTATAACATCTTCTTTTATAGATGTTTCGATCTTTTTAAGCTCTTCTTCAGAAAAAAACTTTTTATTTAACAATAAAGCTCTAAAATTCGCTATAGGATCTTTATCTTCTCTATAGTGCTGGACTTCATCTTTAGAACGATATTTAGCAGGATCAGACATTGAATGTCCTCTGTAACGATATGTTTTAATTTCTAAAAGTATAGGACCCTTACCTTTGGCAACGTGATCTCTTGCTTTTAAACCAGCCTTTTCCACTTCTAAAACATCCATACCATTAACTTGCATACCAGGAATACCAAATGACTCCCCTCTCTTATAAAGGTCAGGAACAAGCGTGGATCTTTTTACGGACGTACCCATAGCATATTCGTTGTTTTCTATTACGTATATAACTGGCAGGTTCCATAATTTTGCAAGATTAAACGATTCATAAACTTGACCTTGATGCGCCGCGCCATCGCCATAATAAACATATGTAGCATTTTTTTTATTTTGATAATGATCTGCAAATGCAAGGCCAGTACCTATTGGTACCTGGGCAGCAACAATACCATGACCACCATAAAAATGCTTGTCCAAGGCAAACATATGCATTGAACCACCTTTACCCTTAGAGCAACCGGTAGCCTTACCCATTAATTCCGCCATAATAAGGTTTAGATCTACTCCAAGAGCAACCATATGCCCATGGGCTCTGTAGCTTGTAATATGCTTATCATTTTTATGACCGCTAGAAATAAGCCCTACAGCAACAGCTTCTTGACCTATATATAAATGGCAAAATCCACCGATCTTACCTAGTCCATATAGCTGCCCTGCTCTCTCTTCAAATCTTCTGATAAGGACCATGTCCTTATAGAACTTTTTATACTTAGACTTAAGATCCTTTTCCAAAGATTCTCCACGTATTAAATTAAAAGAATACACGCACTAAAATAATGCCATTGTATCACTTTGTCTAGAAGAATTAAAGTAGCTTACGATAATATCATAAGAAAGGAATAAAAACTAGCACGCTACTTGAAGCAAAAGTCTATTTTTTATATTTTTTATCGCTGGTTAGCCGCAGGTTTTTTCTCCTGGCCAGCACCATTAAAAATCATTTTTCCTATTAATGTCTCTAAATTTACAGATGACTGAGTAAATCTAATCTCATCTCCATCGGCGAACATCTCTTCACTGCCTCCTGCATTTATAGAAACGTATTTTTTTCCTAATAATCCGTTACTTACTATAGCAATAGAGGAGTCATTAGGTATCTTTACCTCCCTCTTTATCCCTATAACCATTGCAGCTCTATATGTACTTGTGTCTAATTTTAAATCCGCTACTGATCCTATTTTAATGCCACTAAGCATAACATCACTTCCCACTATTATTCCTTCAACTTGCTCAAATACAGCTTTTAGAGGGTAAGTGTCACTGAATTTTTTAACATCCGCAACTTTATAAGTGAATATAAAAAACCCTAATGCCACTAAAATGATAGCAGACCCAATAATAGTTTCTATTTTATTATTGCTACTCATCTCCTGGTTTACCCTCAGTTACTTTCCATGCATTATACTCAGAGGACACCTTGTCCATTTTTTTTGTGTTATCTTGATATTTTTTAATACCTGTAAGATTTGGCATATATTCAATTTGCCAGCTCTCAATTTGCATCTCTTCCAGAGAAGGGGCTTCTTGCTTAAAATAATGCATCCACGCATGCCACATAGGCGGAATCTTACTTGGCTCACTTATGCCTTTGTATTTTACCACTCTCTTTTTAGTGCCATTTATCATAGTTTTTGACTCATGGTATTTATTACCATAGATATCCTTACCTATAATATTGTAATTTAACTTAAGATTTATTCTATCTAAAATATTCATACCAATCTAATTTTTATACTTATCTCTCATTTCTACGGCAAGAGAGTCAACTTTTTCATTATATTTATCGCCATTATGCCCCTTAACCCAATGCCATTTTATATCATGCGCTTCAGTAATTTGGTCTAATGTTTGCCATAAATCAATATTTTTAATCTGCTGGTTCTTAGAATTCTTCCAATTATTTTTTTTCCAGTTTTTTATCCATTCAAAAATTCCACTCTTAACATAGATACTATCAGTAAAAAGATCCACTTCACATTTTTCTTTTAATGCCTCCAAAGACTTTATCGCAGCTAATAACTCCATTCTGTTATTAGTGGTGTGCTTTTCTCCACCGCTAAATGTTTTCTCAACCCCATTATAAATCATTATAGCTGCCCAACCACCAGGACCAGGGTTACCTGAGCACGCTCCGTCAGTATAAATTTTTACCTTTTTCATTATAAATATATTCAGTTAAAATTGTATTAAATTAATCCAACTTTCTTTTTTACATTAAATAAAGTTTCTCTTGCTCTAATAGATGCTTTTTCGCTACCTTCTTGCAGAATTACTGAGAGATAGTCCCTTTCCCTTACAAGCCTTTTATACTCTTTCGATATAGGATCTAGAACATTAATAATAATTTCCGCAAGGTCATTTTTTAAATGACTCGCTCCACTTGAAGCATATTGTTTTTCTATACTTTTCAAAGATTCACCAGACAAAGCAGAATATATATTTATAAGGTTTGAAATTTCAGGTCTGTTTTCTTTATCAAAATAGACTTCCTGTATTGAGTCAGATTTTGCTTTTTTTAACTTCAAACTAATAATATCAGGAGTATCGCATAGATTAATCCTTGAATAATCTGATTCATCAGACTTACTCATTTTTTTTGTACCATCACGCAAAGACATGATCCTAGCTGCAGTCCCTGGTATCATATGCTCTGGAATTTTAAATGTTTTTGAATTAGTTTGTCTGTTAAATGCCTCTGCTATATCTCTAGTCAGTTCAAGATGTTGCTTTTGATCTTCCCCAACCGGAACATAATCTACTTGGTATAATAAAATATCAGCCGCTTGCAATACAGGATAGCTATATAAACCCAAAGAAGAGCTGTCCTTATACTTTGCAGATTTTTCCTTATATTGAGTCATCCTACTTAACCATCCATTTGAGGTAAAGCAACCAAGTATCCATCCTAGTTCAGCATGCTCTGGGATGCTGGATTGTACAAAAATTGGGCATTTTTTAATATCGAGACCACATGCGATATATGTTGCAGCTAAAGAAAAAACACTATCTCTAAGTTTTTGAGGATCTTGAAATACAGTTATAGCATGTAGATCAGCTATAAATGCTAGAGAATCATAGCCTTTTTCAACGCAACTAATCCAGTTCTTGATGGCTCCTAGATAGTTTCCTAGATGCATTTCATTAGTTGGTTGAGCACCAGAAATTATTTTTTTCATTCAGACTCCTCTTTATATTCTATATCGTTTTCAAAAAACATATCCATAAGCATTCTTGTAGCCATATTAATTCTGTCTAACTCTTGGCCTCTAATTACAATAGTTGTACACCATACTATTCCTGTTTCATCAAGAGACGGATAACTTCCTACATCAATATCTGTAAACTTTTTTTGTACTTCAAGTAAAATGTCTCTGATTTTACTTTCTCCTACAAAAGTCTTAATGCTTTTTGAAAGAAAGCTTTTTCCTTTCATAAGGCTTGGTTCAATATTATTAAACATTTCTTGCACTATTGCGGGAACACCTGCAAGCACATAAACATTTTCTATATTAAAACCAGGTGCTCCACTTACATTGTTTTTTATTAATGTAGAACCCACTGGTGTATCTGCCATTATAAAAGAATTTGGGTTTAAGACCTTATTTTTATCTTTATAATGATTTTCAATCATTGAAATCGCGTCTTTATTTCTAAACAACTCAACGCCAAATGCTTTTGCTACACTCGCAGCCGTAATATCATCATGAGTTGGACCTATACCTCCTGTTGTAAAAACATATGTATTTTTCCTTCTTAACTCATTTAAAGAATCAACTATTTGAGTTTCATTATCTTGAATAATTCTACATTCAGTCAATACTATTCCCATATCAGATAGTTTTGCAGCAATAAACTGCACATTCTTATCTTGAGTTCTACCTGACAATATTTCATTACCAATTACGAGTATTGCAGCTGTATGTTGATTATTGAGCATAAATCAAATATAAATAACAATTACATTACAAAATACATACAAATCATATGAGTGTAAAGATTCATACTAAAGAAGAGTTCGAAAAAATGAGAAAAGCTGGAAGAGTAGCAGCTATGACTCTTGATTATATCACAGATTTCGTAAAGGCTGGAATTACCACAGACGAGCTTAATACTCTATGTCACGATTTTATCATAAAGAACAACGCAATACCTGCACCATTGAATTATCGTGGCTTCCCTAAATCTATATGTACATCTATTAATCACGCTGTATGCCATGGCATACCAAGCACTACAAAGCTTAATAGTGGAGATATAGTGAATATAGATGTAACAGTTATAGTAGATGGGTATCATGGAGATACTAGTAGAATGTATTGGGTCGACAAGCCTACAGTTAAAGCACAACGACTCACAATGGTCGCTTACGAGTCTATGATGAAAGGCATTGAACAAGTCAAACCTGGCGCAACCACGGGAGACATAGGCAATGCTATCCAAACACATGCTGAGAAACATTTATATTCTGTTGTAAGAGATTATTGTGGTCATGGTATTGGCAAGGTGTTTCATGATGAGCCAAATATTCTAAACTATGGAAAGAAAGGCCAAGGCATTGAACTAAAAGAAGGAATGTTTTTCACAGTAGAACCTATGGTTAATGCTGGAAAGCATGATTGCAAATTAAGCGCACATGATGACTGGACTGTAACAACAAAAGATAGATCACTATCTGCTCAATTTGAACACACAATAGGAGTTACAAAAGATGGGTATGAAATCTTTACCTTATCGCAGAAAGGGCTATTTTTTCCACCTTATTAGACACGGTTATGGTAGACGAACTACTTGACGGACATAGACAAAGAGCGAAAGAAAGATTAATCAAATCTAAAACACTTACTTTAAATGATTATGAAATCCTTGAATTAGCACTGTTTTATTCAATCCCAAGAAAGGACGTAAAACCCATAGCAAAAACATTAATAAAAAACTTTGGTAACGTTGGCAATGCCCTGAATGCCTCAGAACAAAACCTGAAGCAAATTAAAGGGATTAGCGATTCCACTATAATATTATTTAAATTTCTCCAAGACATTATACAAAGGGTAAACAAAGAACAAATTTCTGAAAAACCAATTATTGGCTCATGGGACAAATTAATAACGTACGCAAGATCAAATATAGGTTACAAAACAACAGAGAATCTACATGTTCTATATTTGAACAGCAAAAACATGCTCATAGCAGACGAAGTACATGACCATGGAACAGTCAATAGTATAAGCGTATATCCTAGAGAGATAGTAAAGTCGGCATTATACTACGACGCAAGCTCAGTGGTGCTAATTCACAACCACCCTAGCGGCATTACAAAACCTTCAAAAGCTGACATTATGCTGACTGATAACATATTAGAAGCACTCACCTCTATAAACATATCATTAATTGATCACATTATCATAAGCAGTAACAGTTAATTCAGTTTTAAAGCTAATAAACTTCTATAAAATGTTGCTTTAAATATAACATCTGTTAACATGCACCAAGATAATAAAATCAATGATTCCATATAAAAAGGCAAACCATATAAAAAGGGCAAAAAATGTCATCAGCAACACTACCTCAAAACAGCCTAACTCCATATAATGATTTTTATACAGCATATACTTATATTAGCGACGAGCTAACGAAAGGATATAATGATTTTAGCAATTGCTTTGCTTCGAGTTTCCATATACCCGCATATGTATTAGGTTTTATCTATGACAGAGTGCCAAATATTTATGAATCCTCTACAGGGGTATTCATGCAATCTACGCTAGAAAGCGCAGTAAAGTATTTAGACATACAATCTCTAAATGAAATGACCGATAGCCACCATCCAGGAGCCCAGCTTATTTTTAGAAACACATTAAAACTCCCAACTACACTAATATCATGGTTTGGAGGGTATGAAATTGGAAGCACTGGGCAATTTTATGATTTTGGTAAAGTTATTACGTCTGTAATAAAACCAATATGCCAAGTTACAATTGTAACCGCCGGAACAATCTACACTCCTTTTTCAGGGGACACTTTAAGCAGAGCCTCTAACGTACTTTGTGAGCCCATTGGAAGATTGTTCACAATAATATCTCGAGAAAACCAAAAACAACATGGACATAATAAGCATCCTATAGGAGAAGAAATCACACAATACATAAAATTTGTAAAAGATACAGTCACAACTGATATAGCTTATGATGCCTTTGAAACTGGAATAATCAAGAGCGTTACTTCTGACATTGCAGGAATGATCGTAAGAAATCCAATAAGATTCGTGGTAGAGTTGATCAAAACTGCTATACCTATATTTAAATTTTTACCTAGACCAGTAGAAGACTATCTCGTAAATATAATTAAAGGGTTTGCAAAAACATACCTTTTAACTCCTACCGCAAGAGCTGCTGAAGACATTTTTATATTAAAGAATGAACTTGAAAAAATATACTTAGAAACGAATGATTCAAATTTTGATTTTGAACCTAATACACCTGCCTCAAATTTAGGAAAGAATGAAGAAAGGCATTGTGAAGATTTTGTGATAGAAGCGTTAGGGATATGCTTACCGGTGGAAGATATTTAATATTTTAACTTTTGCTATTGCTTAGTAAAATCGCATTAATCAATGTAGCACCAGAAATAATTTCCGAAAAACCAATTTTCAACTAATAATACGAGGTGATTAAAAAAAATTAATAAATCACTGTTAATTTATTATTTAATATGTTATACTCCTGCCGATCTTAACTTTATCGAGATCGCAAATGACAAATCAAACTATATCCCCAAACAGCCCTTACACATACGAATCAACACTATACAATGTCACAAACTTTGTTATTGAAAACACCCCTAATAAACGTGAAATAGGAACTACAGTATTTATAAAATCAGCTCTTGAATTGTTTCTGGCACCACGACTTCCAGAACTTATCGCTTCCACAAATCCAGCAGCAAAAACATTTGTTAGAGATTTTATAAAAATAGTGCCAGGATTTTTAGCTTTCTACAATGGGGATCAAATTGGAGGAACAAAGTATCATAGTGACCTTTTTATATTCCTAGGAATCTTAGGAAAACCCGCCTGCAAAGGAGGGGTAATCTATACTTTCACTCCTATTATTGGACCAGAATTATCCAGCAGGCTCAGTAACTATGCTTGTGAAGCACCTTCAAGTTTCTTGAAAAGTATATCAAGAGACATCCAAGACAGAGAAAGGGTCGAAGAAAGAAAATTATCCTCTCTTGAAAAATTTGAAGTATTTTTGGAGCATATTACTATATCAGACTTATTTGAAGCATTTTCTTCTGGAATCACAAAGACACTTCTAACAGATATGGTTGGTACTGCATATAGATACTCAGATGTTCAGAATCGTATTGAAACACTTATTCAGCAATACGTACCATTACCAGATTCTGGAACACTTTTAAAGGCTCATAATTACTTCTCTATGGTTGTGAAAAGTATAGTTGAGACTTGTACACTAAGTACACCAGGAAGAGTTGGATCAGAAATACCTAAGTTAGTTTCACCATATCTAAAGTTAGTGTCACAATATATATATAGTGATGAAGAAAATGAAAGTACATTAGCCTCTTCAGAAAATCATGAGACAGAAACTTCTTCTAATGAAAACTCAAGGGACTATAGCCTAGAACATTCTTTTCATGAAAAAGCAGAAGATCTTTATATATGCTTAGCAGGAGAACAACCAGATCTAATTATTTAGATCTGGTCTCTTTATTAGGCAATTGGGCATTAATTACTATAGCACCTGAAAGATCCGCATCTTTCAGGTCGCTAGTTTTCAAATTTGCACCTACAAGTTTTGCGTGATGCATGTTTGCCTGTATCATTTTACAATTCTCAAACTTTGAAGATGAAAAATCAGCCCCCTCTAAATTTGCAGAAGTAAAATCACTATTTTTCATAATAACAGAATTTAAATCAGAACCTATCATAATTGCTTCGTTAAAGGCCGCATCAGCGCCATAAGCATAAGATAAATTCGCCTCATCCAACCTTGCATTACTAAAGACTGTATGATCTAATTTTGAAAAACTCAGATTTGCTTTGTGTAAAAAAGCACCGCTAAAATCCACATGGCTTAAATCTGTAGACTCAAAATATGCCTCGGAAAGATTTGCACCTGCAAAAGAACTACCCGTTGCTTTTGCTTGATAAAATCTAGAGCGTTGTAAGCTAGTTTCTTTAAAATTGTTAGACTTAAATATAACATAACTAAAATCTGAATTTTCTAAATCAGCACGAAGAAAATTTGAATCAGTAATTTCTGATTTTTTAAAATCATTATCTTTAAATATGACATTAGTAAAATCAGAATTTTCGAATGAGGAGTATCTAAAATTAGAGATGGAAACAGACATGTTCTTCAGATTACAATCTTCAAATTTACTAGCTTCAAAATTACTCTCACCAACTAAAGCATTAGTAAAGTCGCACTTGATGCATTTTACTCCACTAATATTTGTCTTAAAAAGCTTAGATCCATTGAACTGAACATTAGTAAATTCGGAGTTTGAGAGATCTATTCCTGAAAAATCTAGATTACTAAAATCAACATTTGATATCTTCAAAGAAGACAAATCTCTACCAAATTTTTTTTCGATTTCTATTGGAGAATTTTTCTCTTTAACCGAAGAGATATATAGCTTTAGCTCCTGAGACTTATCTAAAGAAACGACTTCATCACTATCGAATCCATGAATAAAATAATAAATCACAGGCGATAAGAAGAATAAAGCTATATAAAATCTGCGATTTATCTTCTTCATGACTTATTCTTAATATATATAACTAAGCAAACTCTTTTATCCAATCTAAAATAGAACTTTTAGGTAAAGCCCCTATTTTTGTCGAGATAACATTTCCATCTTTAAAAAGCATCATTGTAGGAATGCTTCTCACACCATATTTTGTGGGAGCATCTGGACTTTCATCTATATTGACTTTGCAAACTTTAACTAAATCATGAGCTTCAAATGAAACTTGCTCAAGTATAGGAAGTAATTGTTTACAAGGCCCACACCACTCTGCCCAAAAATCTACTAAAACTAGATTCTTAGATTGTAACACTTCAGAAGCAAAACTCTGGTCGTCTACATTTTTTGTCATAACTAAACTCCTTTTTTAATAAAGATTATTTCGAATTAAAGTTCCGCATTCTTCATCAGTAAAAATATTCAACAGCAAAGAGTGAGGAATTGTTCCATCCACAACGTGAATCGTTTCTATTTTATTCTCTAGAGTACACATGCATGAACTTATAAGAGCCGTCATATCCTTGCTATGAGAGCCATTTCGATATGAAGTATTTAAATCTTTATAACTCATAACTCTAGATATGGTATTTTTTGCATCTGGCACACCTTTATAATCTGTCATTATTACAAATTTTCTTACAGCCAAAGATGAAACAAGTATAGATGCAGCAGTTAGCGGGTTAATATGAAAAGTTTCTCTATTCTCACCTACTGCCAAAGGAGAAACAACTGGTATAAAATCAGTATCTTCAAAAGCAAATAAAACATCCGGATTGACTAAAGTTGGCTCACCAGTAAATCCAAAATCAACAAGACTTTCAATATTAGAATTTGGATTCGACTTTGAGCTTCTGTATTTCTTTGCTTCAATCAAGTTAGCATCTTTCCCTGAAATTCCTATTGCAATCCCGCCGGCATTATTAATATACGTAACAATTCTCTTATTTACTAACCCAGATAATACCATCTCAGTAATCTCGATTGCGCTTTCATCCATGACCCTAACACCATCAATGTATTGAGAACGTATGTTATACTTTTTATATATCTCCTCTACAGTCTTTTCACCACCATGAACAACAATCACATTGATACCGAGCTGCTTCATTAATACAACATCTTCAGCAAATTTTATTGCTAACTCCTTGTTGTATAAAGCTTCGCCATCGTAGTATATGACTACCGTTTCGCCATAATATCTTTTGATATTTGGTATAAGCTCATTTAAAGCTTCGATTTTTGATGAAAGTGGTGTTTTGTCTTTAAGTTTGATAACAGACATAGAGAAGGAGCCTTGTTTATAATTACTTAATTATTAAGATATATAGCGAATACCATCAAATTACCAGATTTTCTTTCCTATAAGCTCTGGTTTTTATAAAATATTGTTGTGCTATCGAAAGAACGTTACTCCAAGCCCAGTAAATAACAAGACCAGCAGGGAACGATGCAAACATAAATATAAATATTAATGGCAAGAGCTTCATGACCTTAGCTTGTACTGGATCTGCTGGCTCAGGACTCATTTTTTGCTGTATATACATAGTCAAAGACATGATTAAAGGCCAAGCTCCTATCATTAAAAATGACGGTGGATTCCATGCTAAAAGCCCAAAAACATTGAATATAGTTGTAGGATCAGCAGCAGAAAGGTCTCTTATCCATCCATAAAAAGGAGCATGTCTCATTTCAATTGTAATAAATAAAACCTTATATAATGAGAAAAATATTGGAATCTGTACTAATAAAGGCAAACACCCTGAAAGAGGACTAATTTTCTCTTTTTTATAAAGTTCCATTATAGCCTGATTTTGCTTCACTTTATCATCAGCGTATAATTCTTTTATTCTATTCATCTCTGGGGCAATAGCTTTCATCTTAGACATTGAGTAGTAAGATTTATTTGCAAGAGGAAACAAGAACATCTTTACTATAATTGTTACAATTAAGATGCTCAAACCAAAATTACCAACAGCGTCATAAAAGAATTTTAGAGCTGAAAACATCGGCTTTGTAATAAAATAAAACCAACCAAAATCGACTGCTCTGTCAAAAAGATCTAGATTTAAATATTTTCCGTAAAAATCTAGTGTAGATACAACTTTAGCACCAGCAAAGAAATGACTTACACTAACATCCTCACTTCCAGAAGATATAGCTTCCTCTTGGCCAAGATAACCAACTTGATACCTGTCTTTATTTAAGTATTTGCTATATTGGAAAGTAGTATCAAATTTCCTGTTCTGATCTGGCACAATTGCAGTAAGCCAGTATTTATCAGATATTCCAAACCAACTACCAGATCTATTGTCATTAAAATCTACCTTATGTTTTGATTGCAAATCATCATATGAAACCTCATCCAAAATTCCATTAAATACACCCAATGGGCCTTCATGAGAAATTGGAGATTTATTTTCTAAGTTATAGATTCTATTAATCAGAGAATAATCTTGAATAACTATCTTTTTACCACTGTTGTTTTTAATAGTTTTTCTTATGGTAAACATGTACTCGTTATCAAGATGTATCTCTATTTTGAACGTTACACCCTGTCTACTTACCCAAGTCATCGTAGCTTTATCTCCAGATTTCAAAATTCTTTTATCTGCAGACCATACTGTATTAGCATTAGGTATTTCTAATTCTTTAGATTGTGAAAACCATCCAAACTCTGCGAAATAAGATTCTTTGGTTTTTGAGGGATGTAGCAATACAATCGGATCTTTATTATCGATAGATGTGGCATATTTTAGCAATGATAAATCATCGATCCTTGCACCAACAAGTGAAATAGAACCTTTCACATCTTTGCCATCTATTATGATTCTAGAATCATAATTTTTTATTGCATCTCCATGATGTACAAAACTTTCAGTTTTTTCTACTTTTATATTAGGGATAACGTCTGATTTTTTTCTTACTTGCGCTTGTTTTTCGTATTCTTTCATACGAGGAGTTTCATAAAAAAACTGCCAAGCTCCTAGTATTGCGACAGCTGCAACCATGGCAAATAACATGTTTTTTAAATCAGACATAACTACTTATATTTTTTAATATGATGGTATAAGATATATCTTATTCTTTTAATGTCAAAGAAGATTTTTTCTTAGGTACAGGATCGTAGTTAAAACGCTTCTTAATTAGCTTTATAATATCTTGGAATCATCTCATCTTTAGAAAATGTATAACTCAATTTTTTCACTTTACCATCAGTTGCAGAAGCAATCTTTAACAAAGACACGCGATTATTTTCCTGACCGAACACATCAAAGCTTAAGATTTTATCTCCTATACCTAAACCAGATTTATATGCATTTCCATATATATCTATATCTTTCACATACATTTTATCATCATGAGAAAAGCCTATAGATGGTAGGTATACTAGTCTAACTTTCCCATCTAATATCAATTTCGGCAATTGTATATTAGTATAATTGATGCAACTGCCTAATCTAAGCTTTATTAAATCAGATATAGATATTTTATTTCCATACCGCTTAAGAACAATTTGATCTAAATCTTCTAAAGAAAAACTTCCACCAGATTTCTGCTCAACCAAGTCCTTTATAAGAGCCAATAAAGTATACTTATTATTTGTAGATAATTTTAACATATTATCTAGCTCCATAGCCAACAATTCCCCATGTAATATAGAAGTATCTATGCCTGAATTATTACATTTATTGGTCACTTTTTGTCTCAGATATTTATCAATGTTATCATTTACATCATTTAGATATTCTTCTCTAGAAATAATTCCATACTTTAAATTTGTGACTTTAGTGAGATAATTATTAAATCCTTCTATAAACCAATAAAAGTCCGGATCGTAAGGCGAAGAACCTTGTTCTGGTAGCAATTTTTCTCTTATAAATATTCTATGCAGAAACTCATGACCTATCAGATATTTAGTATCTTTATGGTTTCGCGGATCAATAAATAAAGTTATCGTCCTGTTTATATCGTTATAATAACTTATATTCTGATTAATATCTTTAATAAAAATTATGTTATAAGGATCTCGTTTATTCATCTCGTCAAATGAGTGAAGTTGCGCATACAAAATTCGCTTAGATAACTCCACTAGATATAAAGAATCTTTCTCTTCAAAACCTATGCTAAAAATTTTAAATTTATTATAACCTATCTCTAATTCTTCATACTTCAAGTAACGTTTATCTGCAATTAAAAAACTTGTAGATACGGCGGTTGCAGCTGGAACTTGTATAGAAGTAATAGCATCTCCTTTTTTAGAATGTAAAACTTTTCCATCTTTGGTAAAGACAAAAACACTATTGCTTTCATTGAGGACTTCACTGAAATTAAAATTAATCTCAACAATATCTTCTGGTGTATTTACAATTACCGGAAATAACAATGATGGTATATATTTGCTACCATTTTCTAAATTAATATAATTAATTCTAGGCACATCATATGTTAATGCAATATCAGCATATGGTTTATGTTGGATTTTTATTAATCCCTCTACTACAGATCCAAAGCGCATTATCTTATAATCGTCCCAAAAAAAGTATTTTTTTGCAATCATGGTACTATTTGAGGTAAAGCGTAAATTTTTCCTAATTAAATTTATAGCTTTTTCTACTGTCACATTAACATGATAAGAAACAAATACCCATAGCAATTCTGTATTTCGTTGATTCTTTGCTCTAAATGTCATTCCAACTTTCATAGGCTCACTTTTATGAAAAGAATAATTGATATTTGGTACGATATTTGCATGAGCAAATAACATATTAAATGAAAACAAAAATAGTATGATGATTTTTTTTATCACTTTTCACTCTTGGGTTGACTTGTCGTTTTTTTTGCTCTACCAAGTAGTAGAGGGCTTATTGTTTTATTTGTACAAGTAAGGCCTTATTTTGTCAAACTATGTTAATAAGGGGGATTATGGAAGGAAACGATAAAAACAACTATGGAAGAGATGCAGCAACTGGGTTCGGTAGCTTCGTTGGAGGTAGATTTGGAGCCGCAGGAGCTGCTGCAGGAGCTGCAGCTGGTGGCGCTATATATGACCATTCTACACAAGTAGCAGATGCAGCGAAAGAAGGCTGTAAAATGATTGGCGAGGGAATGCAAGACGCACCATAACGACAATAATAAGAATGAGTAAGGATACTAAAATTTTAATACCCTTACTCCTTATTTTTCTTAGGTACAGGATCGTACCCTTCCCCGCCAAATGGATGGCATTTTAAAATTCTTTTTAAGCCAAGGATGATACCATAAAAACCTCTAGTATTGATGGATTCAATCATATATTCAGAGCATGTTGGCTTGTATCGGCAGTAATTCGGAAGTAATGCAGATATAAAAATCTGATAAAATTTCACAAACAGTATCAATATTTTTTTAATAGTAATGAGTATAAAAAGAAATAATTTGTTCATTGTTGATATTCTAAAAACTTAAAAAACTTACTCATTTCCTCTAGTAGGTCAGAATAAGGAACATCTATTGTAGATTTTTTTGGTATAAATAAAATATCATATCCAAAACTACCATTCTCTTTTATACAAGATCGGATGGTTTCTTTGATTCTTCTTCTAATTCTATTCCTGATAACAGCATTTGAAACTTTTGCAGACAAAGCGAATGCTATCCTTGGTTGGTCTACTTCCACGTTCTTGAAGTACACTATATTTATATATGGGATTTGGTATTTTCTACCATTGGTCCTTAAACGAAGAAAATCAGATTTTTTTGTTAAAGTAACTATTTTCATTAGAAAACAAATTAAGCAGATAAAACTTTTCTACCTTTAGCTCTTCTGTTGTTGATTACCCTTCTTCCCCCAACAGTTTCCATGCGAGATCTGAACCCATGTCTTCTTTTTCTGACTAAGTTACTTGGTTGATATGTACGCTTCATTTTTCCTAGAAATTATTTACTTAGACTTAATACATCAGATAGCAAACCCAGTCAATAAAAATCATAAAATTAACAGAGAAGCAAGACCTAAAAATACAAAAAATCCTAAAAAGTCAGTAAGAAATGTCAAAAACACCCCAGATGATATAGCTGGATCTAAACCAATTCTGTTAATAGTTATAGGTATCATAGAGCCCCAAAAACCAGCTAATACAAAGTTTAGAGTGACCGATAATGCAAAAACACCACAAACAGCAATATCTCCGTAAAGCATAAACAATATACCCCCTCCAAGTATACCAAGCATTACTCCATTAAGGGCACATGCAGCAATCTCTTTGAGAACAACATGCGTAATATTAGATGTGGTAATATCTTTATTTGCAATCGCTCTGACTGACACAGTAACACTCTGTGTTCCAGCATTACCGCCCATAGATGCCACAATTGTCATGATAGCGGCAAGGACAATCTTTTGTTCAACTTGATCTCTAAATGTAGAAATGATTAAGGAAGTAAGGCAAGCTGTGAGCAAATTAAAGAATAACCACGGGAATCTTTGAGTAGCTGTTTTAAAGAAAGCAGAGTACAGGTCACTCACCTTCACACCACCTAATTTCATTATATCTTCTTCGGCTTCTTCTTCAACAACTTCAAGTATTTGATCAATATAAATAACACCTACCATCTTTTTTTGGCGATTAACTACAGGAGCAGAAGAAAGATCATAATGCCTAAACATATAAGCTACTTCCTCTTGGTCTAAAGATACGTCAATAATTTTTAAATCTTGATTCATTACAGCATCTATTCTGTCGCTTTTTTGATACCTAATTAATTTACTAATATGTATACTACCTACAGGGTGATCATTGCTATCTACTACAAAAACTTCATCATAATCTTCTGGAAGATCCTCATTGCCGATCAAATAACTTAGAACTTGCCCAACCGTTTTATTTTTATTCACAGATACGTACTCACGCATCATCAAAATACCAGCACTATTTTTTGGGTAAGAAAGGCCTTTTAAAACCAACTTTCTCTTTGTGGCTGGTAGGCTAGATAGCATCTCGTATTTTTCATCATCTTCCAGGTCCTCCACCAAAGACAATGTATCAGTAACATCTAAAGCCTTAACTAAATTGATGAACCTTTTTCTGCCTAATATCTGTTTGAGAGAACGTAAGACGTCAACTTCGAATTCCAGCAAAATCTCAGGATCTACTTTGTAATCTAGAACTTTGATTATCTTTGCTCTGTGATCGTAATTTGCAAAGTTCAAATAGTCTGCAAGGTCAGCATAGTGTATAGAAGTCACTATGGTCTTTAGTAGTTGGTCATCGTGAGAATCAAGGGCTTGATTGATTGAGTAAATCAAATCATCTTTTGTGATGGTTTTGTCGCCTTTACTTTCTGAAGGAGTATCAATTTTGTTCATAGTACTATACCCACTTAAACGAAGAACCTAATATTTTCCTATTAGGAAACACTTTTTTAGAGATGGTGCGGCCAAGAAGAGTTGAACTTCCACTCCCTAAGGAACAGCACCCTCAATGCTGCGCGTCTACCAATTCCGCCACGGCCGCTCATTGTACTAGCTTTAACCTCCAAATGCAATAGCATAAAACTTATCACACTCAGCACATCAGTTACATTCTGATGCTTTTACCCTCTGCTTAGATCATTCTTTGCTCTATCAATGGATTCTTGTATAAGTTGCTTGGCTTTTTCTGCCCCTTCCCAACCTTTTACTTTTACCCATTTGTTCTTCTCTAATGCTTTATATTGTTCAAAGAAATGCCCTATCCTCTCCGTAACAATACTTGGTAAATCTTTGTATGATTTTACATTTGAATAATATGGATGCACTTTATCTACAGGTACAGCTAAAATCTTTTCATCCATGCCTGATTCGTCTTCCATTAATAGCACACCTATTGGTCTTGACTTAATTACGCAACCAGCAATTACAGGAACATCTGTGATCACTAGAACATCACAAGGGTCTCCATCCTCTGAAAGAGTTTGAGGTATAAAACCGTAATTATATGGATAAACCATAGATGTCATAACAAATCTATCCACAAACAATGCACCGGATTCTTTATCCATTTCATACTTTACAGGATTACTCCCTGCTGGAATTTCAATTATCACATTGATATCTTCAGGTGGATTTTTTCCAATAGAAATTTTACTTATATCCATAATTTATCACAAAATTTATTTAAAAATAATAAGCTGTTTTCTATCATGATTCCAGAATAATGAAAAGAAATTTATTTTATAATATTGATTTCACAAGCTTTCTATATATTATAGGGCATTCCAAGAATGGAGGGATGGCCGAGTGGTTTAAGGCGCACGCCTGGAAAGCGTGTTGGCAGCAATGTCTCGAGGGTTCGAATCCCTCTCTCTCCTCCATTTCTTGAAATGTCCTAAAAAATTTCCTAACTGAATTTCTTAGCATCGTTTCCAAAGTAGCCATACACACACTTTGCAATTATCAATATTACCAACCAAGATATAAGCATAGTTACTATTGTATGGCTTAAAAAGTGATCGCCTATTAATATTTTATAAGAACCCATAGCCCATCCAATTATTAAAGAAAAAACCAGTGCCAGCATTCTGTTTCTTTTTGATTTAAATAAAAACATAAGGGACATAAGCGCGAAGCCACCACTAGCATGTCCTGCTGGCCAACATCTGATTTTACTTTCTATCTTAAATTCCTCTGGGTATCTATCTAGCACCTTAACATCTGGATAATTCCCATCATAGTAAATCAAATTTTTTGGACATGGTGTATTTGTAGCAGCTTTTAAACCACCCACAATTACAGGGACAAAGATCATAGATAATAATATTATAACCAAGCCACGCTTATGCTCATTAAAAAAACTATGTTTATAAAAAAATAATATTATACCTAGAATGCATAGAGAAAATAAAATTAATAGCCTCTTGACCGCATCGTAAAAGATAAAGTGTAGTAATTGATTGTCTTTGCTCAGAATCCAGCGTTTTTCTGCAATGATATAGAACAAGTCCTGGAAAAATATGTCTAACTCTAAAAATGAGAAGAGTAAAATGACAAAAATTAAAACCGAAACTACTAAGAATATACACTTGTTAATTTCTCTTTTGTTCATTTACACACCACAAAAATTTCATAATTCAGTTTAAAATACAATAAACTCTTTAATTATAAAGACTTTTTCTTTATTATACTAGCAACAATGATATGTGAACAGAGATCAAAACTATTGGCTTTTGTTAAAAAGAATTAATAAAAGCTCTTGTTTTTTTAAAAGAACTACATATCTTAATGCTCTGCGCCTTTTAAGTAATACAGATGTTTACGATTACTTAATACTTGCATGGTAACATAAAATTTACATATAAGGGCTTTTATGAATACATCAGTCATTTCAAAAGAAGATCAAAAGATTGATAATCCTTTAATTGCAGCTCTGAGAGATTGTAAGCAAGCATTTATCATAACGTTTTTATTCTCTTTTGGAGTAAACTTACTCAATCTTATTACTCCATTATACTCATTACAAGTTCTTGATAGAGTACTTGGAAGTCAAAACAAATACACATTGCTAATGCTAAGTGTGATAATATTTTTCATATATATTTCGCATACATTATTGCAAATTGCTCGTTCTTTTATCCTGATAAAGGTTGGTGAATGGCTTGATAAAAAGATTTCTCCAAAGCTTTTTGCACACGCTGTATCTACCGCTGCTTTGCGCCCATCTTTGGGAGGAAGTCAGGTAATAAGAGAATTCAACAATATAAAGATGTTTCTTACTAGCGTTGGTATAAATAGCTTGTTTGACGCTCCTTGGTCTATCATCTACATAATAGTTGTATTCATGATCCACCCATACTTAGGATGGATAACTATTGTAGGTGTGCTTTTAGCATTATTTATGGCTATGCTAAATGCTCATGCTGTTAACGATACGCTATCAGCATCAAACGAAAGCAGCATCAAAAGCCATCATATGGCAGAAATTTCAACAAGAAATGCAGAAACCGTCCAAGCTATGGGAATGCTAAATAGAGTTCAGCATCGTTGGGCTACTATGAATAATCATGCATTAAAAATGCAATCGGTAGCAAGTTATAGAAATGGTGTCATATCCAATATGACAAAATTTTTCAGAGCTCTAATACAAGTGGCTGTAACTGGTGTAGGGGCATATATAGTGATAGCAAGTAATGGGCAGGACATGACAGCTGGTTATATGATAGCATCATCCATTATCGTTGGTAGAGCATTATCACCATTCGATGGAGCAGTCGACGTATGGAAACAAGCGAGTACCGCTATGAAATCATACAAAAAAATAATTTCCTTTTTAAATGATACAGTAAATACCGATGAAGGACTTTCGATTTCAGATACTAAGGGTAGAATCTCTGTAGAAAACGTATTTTTTGCACACCCTACTAAAGTACCTTCCCCGCAACCAAACTATACTTTAAAGGGCGTAAGTTTTTCTTTGGAAGCTGGTAAATCTCTTGCTATAATTGGTGCAAACGCAGCTGGTAAATCAACTCTATCGCGTCTACTAGTTGGTGTATGGAAACCAACGTCAGGACACGTCAGGTTAGATGATATAGACGTAATGTCTTGGAAACGTGAAGAATTTGGAAAGCACGTAGGTTACCTACCTCAAGGAGTTCAACTTTTTAATGGTACAATAAAAGAAAATATAGCACGAATGGATGAAAATCCAGATCCTGAATCAGTGATTAAAGCTGCGAAATTAGCTGGCGCTCATGACTTGATCTCAAGGCTTCCAAGCGGGTACGACACAGATATAGGAATCTCTGGTTCATCACTATCTGGCGGACAAAGACAAAGAGTAGGTTTAGCAAGAGCATTTTTTGGAAACCCAAAAGTTGTTATTCTAGATGAGCCAAATGCTAACCTTGATGAAAAAGGGGAGAAAGCCCTTATGGAAGCATTGACGAACTCTAAAGAAGAAAAAATAACAGCGATTATTGTTTCGCATAGACCGAGCATCTTATCCTTCGTAGATATGATAATGATACTACAAGATGGTATGATAGCAGCTTATGGTCCACGCGATGAGATAATGGCTAGATTTAATCAAGCCAACCCTGCTACCGCAGGAGCTAGCACAGAACAAAAAAAATAATAGAGATATATGAACAAAAAAACAGAGCACGATGAAAAAAAGAGTTCTATACAGGATGTAACCCCCAAAAAAATGGGAAGTTCTGATAGCAAAAAATCTTCAGAGAATGTTGAATATAAATACTCTGTGAATTTATCTTCTAGTGAAAAACAGCAAAGTGCAAATAAAACAACTCAAGGTCAAGCTTTGCCACCAAAGCCAGATTTTAAACAATCTTTGGAAGCCATAAAAAACAATCCTCAAGCCTTAAAAGCAATTAAAGAAGCATTATCTATAACAGATGCACCGGCTACTAAAAAAGACTTGGCGATACAAAAAACTAAGAAATTTACATTAGATCATTTACAAAAAACTTTAAAATCTTCTTTAAGAGCCTTAGATGTTTTTGTGAATTATATAGTAAAAAAAGATGGGCCAGGTAGGAATGATGTATTACAAAAGGCTCGTTCTCCAATATTATTTGGTTTTTGGGTTGCGTTTTTTACTTTTATTGTTGCAGGTGTGTGGTCAGGCCTTGCTCCACTAGATAGCTCTTCTCATGCTACAGGATTTGTAATACCAAGCGCGAAAAAGCAAGTTATTCAGCACAAAGAAGGCGGAATAATAGAAAAAATATACGTAAAAGAAGGAGACAAAGTTAAAGCAGAAGAGAAGTTATTACAACTTAGTGATAGAGTGCTAAAATCTCAAATAGTTGCTATAAAATCTCAAAGAAATTCAATGAAAAAACAGCTTGATTTAACTTCTAGCCAACTTGAAGAAATGCATAAATTATTTGCAGAAGGATTTGTTCAAAAAGATAGGCTTATACAATTACAATCACGAGAAGCTGATATAATAGGAAATCTAAGTGAACTAGAAGCAAGAATTATAAATGCGGAAGAAAGTTTTGAAAGGCTTCTTATAACAGCGCCAATTAGCGGAACCGTCAACCAGATACAATTTCATACACTAGGTGCTGTAGTACCTCAAGGTGGTACATTAATGACCATTACTCCAGATGATGATAATTTGATAATAGAAGCTTATGTAAGACCTGATGATATAGATACGGTATACGTTGGTTTAAAAGCTAAAATTAGGATTTCTGCATTTAAACACAGAAGCGTGTCTCCGTTAGATGGTATAGTTACTCATATTTCTTCAGACGTTGTTGAGCCTTCTCAGTATCATCATTCTCAAGAAACACCTCTTCTTCAACAAGGTGGGTTGCAGTACAAAGTAAAAATAGAAGTGGATAAGAATCAATTAACCAAAATATCAAAATATCGTAACTATGAACTACATCCAGGTATGATGGCCGATGTTATGATAGTGACAGGAGAAAGAACTGTGTTACAATACCTAATGGATCCAATAACATCTACTTTCTGGCACGCATTTATAGAAAAATAATGCACTCAGAAAAGTTGCAATAGACATATAGAGATGCAATATAAGACAAATACTCCACCTCCTCACTTATTTGTGCTTATTATTATAATCTCTTTTGCTGCAATGTGTTCTATATTTGTAAGCCCAACTTTACCTGCCATAGCAAATCAATTCAAGATCCAAAATAACGAAGTACAGAACATAGCCACATACTTTGTAATTGGTTATCTTCTTGGGCAACTCATATATGCCCCTTTGATAAAAGGGTTTGGGGTCAAAAAAGCTCTAAATTTTGGCGTTGTAATTTGCTTTATTGGAACAATAGCTTGCTACCTATCCTATTTTTTTAATACATTTGAGCTTCTTAAATACGGCAGATTAATTACTGGTGTAGGATCTGGAGTAGGATTCGTCACAATATACTCCACTATAAACAATATATACTATGAAGCTGATGCTAGAAAAATAACATCTTATACCTCTCTATCTTTCGTACTAGTTCCAGGAATTGCTATGGTTTTATCTGGAGTAATAGTGACCCATATTGGATGGCAATACTGCTTCCTCTTCTTGTCTCTATGGTCTTATTTTATTTATGCCTTGGGGAAAAATCTTCCAGAAACCATGCCTACAGCAAAATTAGAAAAAATAAACATGAAATCCCTATTAACGAATTATTATCAGGTGATGAGTAAGAAAATACTTGTCTATGGACTAATGTACGGGGTGGCTGCATCAGCGTTTTATATATATGTAGCAACTGGTCCATTAATTATTATCAGCAATCTAAACAAGTCTGCAGAATATTATGCTACAAGTAACCTAATTGTAATTTTTGGTTACGTACTTGGAGGTATATATTCAATAAGAACTTCACATAAAGAATCTGCACACTCTATCTTGCTTGGGTGTGTTATCATGTCAATCTCAAGTGTTGTTCTATCAATAGCTCATCAACTAAATTACTTTAATACACCTATATTATTTTTTATAATATTTGCTGCAATTTACTTTAGCGTTCCAATGCTATTTTCGAATATATCTGTACTACTTCTTTCGAACAGCACAGAGAAATCAACTGTTTCATCTATTTTGGGTTTTCTGCACCTTGTTCCGCCATTATTTTTTCTTAAAATAATGGGCACATCCACACAACCCTCTGCCCTGCTGCCATTAATACTATGTATGATGTCAATCACCTTGATGCTGTTAAATGTGATTAGTAGAAAAATGAAAAAAGCCTAAGCAGACATCCATTGTTTGATATTGCTTTTATGACGCCATATAACTAACACGGACATTATCGAAAAAGTTACAACCAATCTAATATCATACGTCATGAAGTAACAAAATACTGGTATGATAGAAAAAGATACCAATGCAGCCACCCCAGAAATCCTTATAGAAAACAATGTGATTAACCAGATAATACAACCTACAAAACCTACTGCAGGACTTAACATTAGGAAAACTGCGAAAGAAGTAGCGACACCCTTTCCTCCTTTAAATTTTAACCATACTGGAAATATATGACCTACTGTAGCAATTACTCCTATGATCATAAGTAATAAGTAATCGTCACAAAACTTGCTCGCAATAAATATTGCTAGGGCGCCCTTACCACCATCAAAAACCAGAGTTAAAAATGCAATGAACTTACCAGAAGTTCTCAGGACATTAGTAGCCCCGATATTGCCTGATCCATGTCTTCTTATATCACCATTACCAGAAATTTTTGTAAACAGTAAACCAAATGGTACAGAACCCAATAAATAAGATAGCAAAAATAAAAGTAAATTTATTTTTTGACCACAGAAAAAATCACACATACTAATTAATCATTCAATATATTTTGGCCAGTTTTTTTCCAGTCAGAAAGAAAGTCAGCTAACCCTTTATCGGTTAACGGGTGTTGCACAAGTTGCTTAATAATAGAAGGCGGAGCAGTTACTATGTGCGCACCTAATAGCGCGGATTGGTGTACATGATATGTATTTCTAACTGAAGCCACTAAAACCTCAGTTTTAAAGTTATAATTTTGATATATATTGACTATATCAGATATCAATAACATTCCATCTTGCCCTATATCATCTAATCTTCCTACAAATGGTGAAATGAAAGATGCGCCAGCTTTTGCAGCTAAAAGAGCTTGATTTGCTGAGAAACATAGCGTAACGTTTACCATGATCCCATCTGAACTAAGTGCCTTACAAGCCTTTAAACCTTCTAGGGTCAAAGGGACTTTCACTGCAACATTAGATGCAATTTTTCTTAATTTGAGACCTTCTTTAATCATCTCAGCCGCATCTGTCGCTGTAACTTCCGCACTCACAGGGCCTTTTACTATTTCTGTTATCTGTTTTATTACATCAAAAAAATTCTGACCTGTTTTAGCAATAATAGATGGATTGGTAGTGACTCCATCTACTAACCCAGCTTCCACTAATAATTTAATTTCTGCAATATTAGCACTATCTATAAAAAACTTCATTTCGTTACCTAAAATATCCGTTACAGGATAATTGATATTATGATTTTATACAAGTTTTAATCATGTTCTAAGTTCTGCTTGGCGGAGTATATAATCTACCCACTTTGATGTGACTTTCTCTAAAAGAGAATTTTGAGATAAACGTGCATGTAAGTGTTTGAAGTCTACTTTGTTAGAATCTTGATCTTGATTTACACAGCTATACACATATGTTTCGATCCCTGTATTTGGATCAATATGTTTTTGTAAACATTGGGCACATATTTCTTTCATCATACATTGCATAGGTGAGTTGATACTTGCAATAGACTTATGGTCTTGTTTTAATTTTGATTTAAACTGGTATTTACGTGCATTATTTACAGCTTCCATCATGCCGCTCGATCCTATAGAAATAATCCTGTCGATGCTTTCTAGGTCAAATTCTTCTAAGCCAGATTTCTTAGTAGAATAAGCATCTATTGCGTCGACAATATTGCCATGAAAAGATATATCGTTTTCTCTGCTTTTGGTTAACATGGAATCATCACAACACCACACGACTTGATCCGCTGCCTTTTCTATTTCATCAACTTTAAATCTATCTTGTCCTTTTTTATACCCAGCAAAGTATAATACTTTACTACCTGCTTCCCTAAATGCTTTACCGATAGAAAATAATACGGCGTTTCCAAGCCCCCCTCCAACTAACATAACATTCTCGTTCGATTTGATCTCAGTTGGCTCCCCAGTAGGACCCATTAAAACAACTGGTTCTCCTTGCTTCAAAAATCTACATAAATCAGAAGCTCCCCCCATTTCTAATATTATAGTCGATATCAATCCTTTTTTCTTATCCACCCAAGCGCCAGTTAAAGCAATACCTTCCATAAGAAGGTTGGTTTGCTCTCCTTCAATATTTTTCTTTATTGAAAACTGATCGTAATTTTGCAGTTTGTAAAATTGTCCAGGCTTAAATGCTTGAGCAGCTAATGGTGCTTCAAAAATAACCTCTACTATATTTGGAGTTAAAATATTTACTTGATATACCTTTGCCAAAATCAAATTATTTATCTTAGTTAGGAACTCCGAAGAAGATTCTGCGGACTTTTTTTTCTCCACTAAGTTATCAGATATTGCTTTATAGTGATTTTTGGCACTTGCCATTGCCTTAACCACATTGCCTTTATATTTTGGATGTAGATCCCCAAAAATACTAACTGAATTTCCAGTAGAAGATTCTTTTGAGATAACCACTTCACTATCTTCAAGAATTTTAAAATACTTACCTTCTAATGGAAAATTTTCTGGGTCTTCTTTTGTTAACACAGTATTTGGATTAGTCCCAGTAGCTACTAATAATGTTTTTGCTGGTATTTCAACGATATGATTCCCAACAAGACATTCTATAGAATTAATATACTCATGTTTATCTAATTTAATTTCTCGTGGAATAGCATTCTCTATAAATTCTATTCCTTCTTTAAAAGCAAAGTCTACTTCCTCAGGATTTAATCTATAACTAGGTGCATTCTGTATTGTTTTTCTATATATTAATTTAACGCCTCCAATATTTTGAATGATTTTAGAAAAAGATACTAACCTTTTTTCTAATGCTGCTAATGCTCTTTCTTTTTGAAATATCTCTGCATGAGAAATAAATTCATTAGCGATTTCTCTATCTAAATCATTCCAATCTTTTTCTACCCAATCTTTACCAAAGGATTCAACTAATTTTTTATATCTTGTAGAAAACTTTTCTACTTGTCTTACATAGTAAGTCATTGATTCTGTAGCGGTATCAATCGCAGTCAACCCGCCACCTACAACAACTATAGGAAGACGTATTTGTAAGTTTGATATTGATGCTTTTTTTGCTGCACCAGTTAATTGCAAAGACATTAAAAAGTCTGATGCTGTTCTAACGCCTAAAGCTAAAGCATTTGGTATATCTAATATATTAGGCTTTCCTGCACCCATAGATAACGAGATATGATCAAAACCAAGCAAGAATGCAGATTTATAATCGATATTACTGCCGAACCTTGTGCCTCCAAACATTCTAAAATTACTATTACGTTCTAATATTAACCTAATAATTTTCAAAAAGTTTTTATCCCACCTGACTGTAATTCCATATTCTGCTACACCACCAAATCCATATGGCACTCTATCATCAAGATCTTCGAAAATATCATTGATATTTTTTATTGGTACAAAAGGAACCCTGTTTCCATGGCAATCCACCCCTGATATACTAGAGTCTAAGTGTTCTATTTTGAGTCCATCTATTGCAACCACAGTGTGCCCTTCTGTTAATAGGTAATGCGCTAAAGTAAATCCAGCAGGACCAAGGCCTACAACTAAAACTTTAGAATTAGTGGGCTCTTTTATAATATGATTTGTAACTTTTAGTGGATTCCATTGAGTTAATAACCGATATATTTCAAATCCCCATGGAAGATTCAAGACGTCTCTTAAAATACCAGTTTCAGCTTGTGGAATATTCACCGCGTCTTGTTTCTGATATATGCATGACTGCATACAATCATTGCAAATTCTATAGCCGGTAGCGGCTACCATTGGATTATCTATTATAGCAGCTGCTAATGACCCTATATTGATATTATGAGATTTTAAAAAATTCATTTCTGAAATTTTTTCCTCTAACGGGCACCCTGCAAGCTCGGAGCCAAAAACATTCTTTTTTAACTGAATTTTATTAGATTCTTTTGAATGTTCTTTTAAGCCTTTGGAGCAAGAATCTTTTTCTTGCTTATGACAATAAATACAATAATTTGTCTGATCTAATACTTCCTTCATTCCATATTCTTCAGAAGTCAGAGAAAAACCATCTCTAGATACTAAATCTTCTTCATAGGCTTTTAGCACTGCAATATTGTTACGAACTTCTGTATCTATATTCAGAGCATTTTCTAAATCCTTTTTCGATGGAATTTTAAATAGAACCCAATTCTTATAAAGTCTCTTTCCTTCTTTCGATAAACATGCCCAAGCAGAGTACTTAGATAATAAATCCAAATCTGCAACATGCTGCTCTTTATTATTTAGCATCTCCATAACTAAATTTGAGAATGCAATTTCAGAAAAGTTATTACCTAATAGAGAGTTAATCTTGTTATAACTTTCTAGAGAGTTAAATTCGCTCCAATCTTCCTTTCCGTAATCTCGTATTGCCTGCCTTTGTACAAAAAGCCTTTTACATTTATAAATATTAGAAAGTTTAGTGTGGGTATTTTCTAGTGATTCGAGCTCTGACTTTATATCAAACATCTCGCAAATGAACTTCTCTAAGTAGGGAGCAACTTCAATAATAAAGCTCGAGTAATCTTTTCCAGATAAATTTAATTTCCTGACTTCAAAGATTTTTTTTAAGAGGTCCGCATCTTCAGTTCCCATGAATTCATTAAAAGCATTATCTACTTTAATTAAGCCATGATGTGAGTATAGGTCAGAAAATTTGATACCAAATTTTAGGTTGATACTGTTCATTATATAAGTAAATTAGTGTTATAAAATAAAATTGGAAAGGTCTTTCTTTTTCACTATGTCACCTACCTGTTTGGCAACCATCTCTTTATTGATGAGAAACTTTGTTTCCTTATTACTAGGGGCATCAAAACTAATATCCGCAAGTAGTCTTTCTAAAATTGTATGTAATCTACGAGCTCCTATATTTTCTATATCTCTATTAACAATAGTAGCGATTTCTGCCAATTCCTCGATTCCATCTGTGGTAAACTCCAATGTCACACCTTCTGTAGCCATTAAAGCTTTATATTGCTTTATCAAACTAGCATCAGGTTCAACAAGAATTTTTATCATATCTTCCTTTGTAAGATCATGTAATTCTACCCTAATAGGCAAACGACCTTGTAATTCTGGCAATAGATCTGACGGCTTTGAAGTATGAAACGCACCAGAACCAATGAATAAAATATAATCAGTCTTTACTGTTCCGTATTTTGTGGTAACGGTAGTACCTTCTATCAGTGGAAGTAGGTCGCGTTGGACACCTTCTCTACTAATTTCTCCACCTTTTGAATTTCCACCGCTAGAAGTAATTTTATCTATTTCATCTATAAAAACTATTCCGTCATTTTCTACTAAATAAATTGCTTCAGTAATAATTCTATCTTCGTCCAAGAGCTTATTTGATTCTTCTTCTATTAATACGGAATATGAATCTTTAACTTTCATTTTTTTTGTAATAGTTTTTTTATCAGAGCCCAAAGCTTTGCCTATCATGTCTCCAAGGTTGATTACTCCCATTTGACTTCCTGGCATACCAGGTATATCAAAAGAAGGAACCGATGATTTTAATGGGATTTCTTGGAGTTTGATTTCAATTTCTTTATCGTCTAACTCTCCTTTAAGGAGCATTTCTCTAAATTTTTCTTTGGTACCTTCAGAAGAACTTCCGACCAACGCATCAAGCACCCTATTCTCTGCAGCTTTCTTTGCTTTCTCATACTGAGACTTACGAATTCGATCTTTTACCATGGCAATTGCAATATCAAGCAAATCTCGAATCACAGAGTCGACATCTCTACCAACATAACCAACTTCTGTAAATTTTGTTGCTTCAATTTTGATAAATGGAGCTCTAGCAATTTTTGATAATCTCCGTGCAATTTCGGTCTTACCAACTCCAGTCGGACCAACCATAAGAATATTCTTTGGTGCTATTTCTTCACGAAGATCACTTGAAACTGCTTTTCTCCTATATCTATTACGAAGAGAAATTGCAGCAGCTTTCTTTGCCTCACTTTGCCCAACGATAAATCTATCCAACTCATACACTATCTCTTGTGGTGTCATCGATTCTTTAAGGTCTAATAAAGCTCTTTTTTGATCTTCTTCTTTCATATTATTCTAAAGTTTCTATTGTTATATTATGGTTAGAAAACACACATATATCTGCAGCTACTTTCATAGACTTTCTTACGATATCCTCTGCATCATAACCTTCGACATCTAAAAGAGCGCACGCAGCTGATTTTGCATAAACACCACCTGATCCAATAGCCGCAACGCCATTTTCTGGCTCGAGCACATCTCCTGTTCCAGTCAAGATAAGAGAAGTGTCTTTATCCACAACTATCATCATAGCTTCAAGCTTCCTTAGATATTTATCGGTTCTCCAATCTTTTGCTAACTCTACGCAAGAGCGAGTTAATTGAAAATTATACTTTTCTAATTTTCCTTCCAACATCTCATACAATGTAAGAGCATCTGCTGTAGAACCTGCAAACCCAGCAAGTATTTTTCCTCCAGCTAATATTCTTAATTTTTTTGCTGTTGCTTTAAAGATTGTATTGCCCAAAGAAACTTGGCCATCAGCAGCTATAGAAACTTTTTTGCCTTTACGTACTGACAGTATGGTTGTACCATGTAGAAGCATAATAATCCTTATTGATTTAACCTTAAAATTCGTCTAACTAATAATGTCAGATTATACGATTTTTGCAACCGATATTATGATAGAACGTTAGTCTGAAAAGATTCCAGGGGCAGCACATGAATATTTTAAAAGAAGACTCACAGCAACGTGTAAAAATAAAAGTCGAGCTTTTAGAGAAATTAAATTCTCTTGATTTGATGGATTTATGTGATGCTACAGAATCTACAATGCTTGATACTTATGGATTCAATATAGGTTTTAAACAATGGCAGCCACCATTACGTGACAATCTTGAGTCTTATTTCAAAGGAGTCATGGTTGTACCAGAGCGTAAATTGATAATTGCCAGAACAGATAATACAATAGCGGGCTCACTACAGTTGCTACTTCCTCACTCATCAAACCAAACTTCCAATTTTAGAGTATCAATAGATAACCACTTTGTTGCACCTTGGGCAAGGAATCTAGGTGTCGCAAGGAAAATGCTACTCTTTACAGAAGAATACGCTAAGTCAAGAGGCTACTTAGTAATAGATTTAAGCGTTCGATCAACACGCGAACCAGCAATTACTCTATACGAATCCTGTGGTTACAAAAAATGGGGAACTATGGAAAAGTACCAACAAGTTGGGGATAAAATTATTAGCGGTTATTTTTATTCTAAAAATTTAAATACGGAGGAGTTATGATTGATACATATGATAAAAATAATGTATTTGCAAAAATTATAAACAAAGAAATTCCTTGTAATGCTATTTATGAAGACGATCATGTTTTATGCTTTGAAGACAGATCTAAATCAGCAAAGATACACTGGCTTGTAATACCAAAAACGCCTCACAGGTGTTTTCATGATTTTATTTCTAATTCTGATGACAAAGCAATTGCATCATTCTTTAAAACAATAAAGAAAATTACTGAGGAAAACAAACTTGATGAATTTGGATATAAATTAGTAACAAACAATGGAGAAAGAGTTGGACAATCAGTATTTCACTTTCATGTGCATATATTATCTGGAGAAACAATGAATGGCTTATAAAGCATGGTGCCATCAGTGAGAATTGAACTCACGGCCCCTTCCTTACCAAGGAAGTGCTCTACCACTGAGCTATGACGGCTTATAACTACAACAAAGTATCTATAATTTTTATTCGAGAAAGTCAATTAATTATAAAAATCTCATGAATACAGAAACTAATAATAATAATTTAAAAGAAAAAAAAGCTGAGAAAAAAAATAAAGTTTTGTCCGATGCTTTACGCTCAAATCTACTCAGGAGAAAAAATAAATCAAAAAAGAGCAACAAATCCTAGCAAACTTTGTTATTTAATAGTATTTTATTACGTATCATTATAAAAAACTTTGTAAAAACATGCTTTTATCAGACAAGACAATTGCCGAACTAGTAAAATCACATCAAATGATAGAGCCTTTTTCTGAGACCCAGAGAAGATATGATGAAAAAAATAATAAAATTATATCTTATGGACTATCTTCTTATGGATACGATGCAAGAGTATCTAATGAGTTTAAAGTATTCACAAATATCAACTCTGATGTTGTTGACCCCAAAAATTTTGCAGCAACAGGCCTTGTAGATAAGACAGGAGCGGTATGTACAATACCACCAAATAGTTTTGCACTAGCAAGGACTGTAGAGTATTTTAGAATACCAAGGGACGTTATGGTAATTTGTGTAGGTAAATCCACTTATGCAAGATGTGGTATTATAGTAAACGTAACTCCATTAGAACCTGAATGGGAAGGTCACGTAACTTTAGAATTCTCTAACACTACACCTCTGCCAGCTAAAATATATGCCAATGAGGGAGCATGCCAATTTATATTTTTGCGTGGAGACAAAGAATGCCTTACATCATATAAAGACAAGAGCGGCAAGTACATGGGACAAACAGGAGTTACTTTACCAACAATGTAAATTTATTATGTTAAAATTATATTTTGTAATACTGTCTTTTTTTATAATACACACTTCAAGCATGGCAGAGAATAGCCATCACTTTTATCAAGTAGATGAGGATATAATTTTAGGTGATAAAAACGCTAAGGTTACAATAATAGATTACTCTTCATTTAGCTGTCCAGGTTGTGCGATGTTTCATAATGACATACTGCCATTACTAGAAAAAGAATATATAGATACGGGAAAAGTAAAACTTATTTTTAGAAACTATCCGCTAAGAGCTATAGATCTTAAAGCTGCCATAATACCAATATGTGGAGATCAAGATCAATATTATCCGTTTATAAAAGTATTATTTCAAACACAAAGAAATTGGGCTAATGAATCCTCACATCCAATTGAAACTTTAGAACATATAGCAAAATTAGGTGGCCTGTCAGGAGAATCAATTCAGAAATGTTTCAATAACAAAGCTTTAGAAGAAAAATTGATTACATCTCGTCAAATCGCACAAAATGAGCTAGGAGTCAAAGCTACTCCAACTCTAATAATAAACGGTAAAATATACGAAGGCAATCCTAACAAAATAAAGTTATTTGAGATGATTGACAGTGCATATAATGCTAAAAACTAATTAAAAATGGATTCATTAGAAAAAACAAAAAAAGAATTAGAGAGAATAAAAAACAAACATTCTATAGCAAAGAGGGTTTTAAAATCAAATATCCCTATGTCATTTAAAATATGCATAGAAATATCATCTGCTATAATAGCTGGACTTATTATTGGTACTCTACTTGATAAATTGTTTGAGACTAAAATGATTTTTAAAATATTGTGTCTGATTTTAGGTTGCATATCTAGCTTCAGAACTATATATAATTTAATGATGAAAAAATAGGAATTATGGAAAATCCTTTAGATCAATTTAAGCTTATAAATTTAGTCCCAATAAAATTTGGAGAGTATGATCTTAGTTTTACAAACTCCTCATTATTTATGGTGCTAGCATTATTACTAATATCATCCTTTTTTATATTATCTTTTAGAACTTCAAAATTAGTCCCAGGAAAAATGCAATCGATAGCTGAGATGATATACAATTTTGTTCTAGACACACTTAATACTAATACACATGGCAAAGGAGAGAAATATTTTCCTTTTATCTTTAGCTTATTTGTATTCATCCTTACATTAAATCTATTTGGATCTATACCATATGGCTTTACGGTCACGAGTCATATATCTATTACATTTGCTATGGGAATGTTAGTATTCATATCTATCACAATAATAGCCTTTGCTATCCATGGTTTAAAATTCTTTTCGTTCTTCCTTCCAACGGGTACGCCTATGTTTTTAGCTCCTTTAATGATAGTGCTTGAATTCTTTACATACATGGTTAGACCAGTGAGTTTATCTATACGTCTTGGGGCAAATATGATTGTAGGACATATTTTGATATTTGTGATCGCCTCTTTCATTGTAGCTATGGGTTTCTGGGGGTTTTTACCAATTTCATTTATCGTAATTTTCACTGGATTCGAACTTTTTGTTGCTGTCCTGCAAGCTTATATATTCACGATATTGAGCTGCGTTTATCTTAATGATGCTATTAACTTGCATTAGGAGTAATAATTTTATATATTTACTTATTATAACTTAATAGAGAAAAAGTATGGACCCAGTTGCATTTAAATATATAGCTATTGGACTCATGTCATTTGGTATGCTCGGTGCGGCTATTGCTGTGGCGAATGTATTCGCCGCGTTGATTAACTCAATTGCAAGAAATCCATCTGCTGAAGATAAAATGGCACGTTATGCCTTGATTGGAGCTGGTATGGCTGAAGCCATGGGGATCTTTGCCTTAGGTATAGCAATAATTTTGATATTTATGTAAATATGCCACAGTTAGATTTTGCTACATATCCTTCACAATTTTTATGGCTACTTATAATCTTTTTTCTTCAGTATATTATAGTAGCTAAAATTATTGTTCCTGGTTTTCAGAAGATCTATAAAGCACGTCAGAAATATATTAATAACGAAATCACAGCCGCTGAAGCTTTAATTAAAAAAGCTGACTCTTTAAGAAAAAATTATGAATCTAAATTGCTCAAATCTAGAGAAAATAACGCCAAAATCACCAATGAAACAGTTGCTGAAATTCAAAAATCTGTAGATCAAAAAATCTCTGAAGTAGAAGAAAAACTAGCATTAGCTCTAAAGAAACAAGAAGAAGATTTACAAGCGCTTGCTACTGCTGCAAAAAAAGAGTTAGAAGTCATTGCAATACAGTCTGCCTCTTTAATTCTGAGCAAGTCTACAAAACGCAATGTGACTTATAAAGACCTTAATAAGTATATAAACTGATATGAGTATACATTCTTGGGAAGCTATATCTTTTATAATATTCATATCTCTTATATTTAAGCCTACAAAAAGGTTTTTTGTAAATTATCTAAATCAATACTCTATATCCATAAGCAAAAATATTGAAGACGCTACAAGATTAAAAGACGAAGCACAGAAAAGCGTAAATTATTACTCACAAAAACACGAAGAATTTACAAAGATAATAAAAGAGATTAACGATAACACACAATATAACATTAAAAAATTAAAAGAAACTTCTGAAAAGAATCTAGAAAACAGAATTGATCAGAAAATGCGGATACATGAAGAAAGCATAGAAATACACAAGAAAGAACAACTCTCCAAAATGAGGATAGATACATTCAAAAAGGCACTATGGATAGCAAAGCAGTATCTCAAAGATCACAACGACACCTCCCTATCCAAAGAAGATATTGAAGAAACTCTTGCCACTACAAAAAACAAACTAACCTCTACTAACCTAGAATGACAGAACAAAAAAAAGGATTATTTATCACATTCGAAGGATGTGAAGGCAGTGGAAAAAGTACACAAAGCAAATTGCTTAATAAATGGTTCTTAAAAAACAATATAAATGCAATTCTTACTAGAGAACCAGGCGGTACAGAGACAGCAGAAAAAATTAGAGAAATCATCCTAAATAAAGACATAAAGCTTGAGATCGGAAGCCAGTTACTTTTGCATTTTGTCTCTAGGATAGAACATTTCTACGACTTAATTAAACCTTCATTATTAACCAATATCCATGTAGTCTGTGATCGATTTTTAGATTCAACAGTAGCTTATCAACATTATGGCCATAACATGGATTTGAATCTAATATATAAAATCCATGAAAATTTATTAGAAAATATTACACCAGATATTACATTTATATTAGACATAGACATTGAGACCCACAAAAAAAGACTAGCAAAGCGTAATTCTTCAAAAGACCGATATGAGACTTTAAATGATGATTTCCATTTAAAAGTCATAAGGGGCTTCAGAAAAATCGCAGAAAACGATAAAGAACGTTGTTATCTTATAGATTCTTCAAGTACCGTAGAACACACTCACAACGCTATCGTAAAGAAAATACAATCATATTTAACAAAACCTAATTTACTTAATAAATTATAAATTATTTGGGTATAACATATCTTCTTTATAATCGTAATTTGTAAAGATGCATTTTAAATACCAGTACATCACCACAAAAAAAATAAAAAAAAGTTTCAATATATGGGATGCTTTTGCTATCACATTGGTGATTTGGTTATTTGTGGCATTAAAAAATACAATGGGTTACATGTCTTCCCCTGTGCCGTTAAGCCTTGAGCACACACTATCGCTAGATCCTCTTCATTTACCTGAATATGCATTCCGTTCTATCATTAGAATATTTCTTGCTTTAATAGCATCGGTTATTTTTTCTGTAATTTATGCTTTAATAGCAGCTAAAAATAAATATTTACAAAAAGCCATGATATCTCTTCTAGATATTATGCAATCCATACCTATATTAGGTTATTTATCATTTACATTGGCTGGATTTATCGCATTATTTCCAGGAAGGATGCTTGGTTTAGAATTAGCAGTTATATTTACAGTATTCACATGTCAAGTTTGGAATATAACATATTCCATATACCAATCTATAATTACAATACCAGAGAACCTCAAGAATACAGACACAGTATTTAAACTAAATCCTATACAGAGATTTATTTTAGTCGAGTTTCCATACGCAATACCATCATTGATATGGAACATTATGATATCGATCTCTAATTCATGGTTCTTTGTTGTTGCTTCAGAAGCTATTATAGATGGAAACAATGCGTTCTTTTTACCGGGCATTGGCTCTTATATTGCTTCAGCAATAGGACATGAAGATTTGCATTCTATTTTTTATGCAATAGGAACAATGGGGGTTATAATACTGTTGTATGATCAATTCTTATTTAGACCACTAGTAGAATGGTCAAAAAAATTTCGATACGACTTTACGCAATCCGATTCAGGATTCAACAAATCATGGGATAAAAAATTAGTAACAAACTCAAAAATCCTTAAAATTCTAAATCACCCATTCAAAAAAATCTATAGATATCTTATAGCCCATAGGTTTGCAGATAGTGTCACAAATAATCATAATTCCTCTAAAAGGACCAAGTCTTCGGTAAAGAAACATGAAAGAATAAAAGAGATATTTTGGTATCTTGTTGTCTTTATGTTGTCTGGGTATTCGCTCTATAAAGTAGGGATTTTTTTACATACTGAAATACCAATTTCAGAAATCCAGCATACATTATATCTAGGTTTGATCACAACGATAAGGATCATAGCAGTAATGCTAATAACAGTAGTAGTATGGCTACCAATAAGTATTTATATAGGATTTAATCCAAAACTTGCGAAGATAGCACAACCTCTAGCTTTAACATTTGCTTCATTTCCTGCAAACTTAATATTCCCTTTGTGTATATTTGTTATACAGAAATATAACTTAAACCCAGATATATGGCTTAGTGTTTTACTAATACTCAGTATGCAGTGGTATTTAGTATTCAACATCATAGCAGGTGCCTCAACATTTCCTGCAAACCTAAAAGAAGTAGTAAAAACATTTGATATAAAAGGTATAAAATTACTATTTAAAATAATAACTCCATCAATTTTACCTCATTTTTTAGTTGGAGCTATAACTGCTTGGGGAAGCGCCTGGAACTCTACCATAGTTGCAGAATTTGCAGAATGGGGAACAACAAAATTAACGGCTACTGGAATAGGAGCATATGTCACAGAGGCAAATAATGCAGGAGACATGTCTAAAATCATCCTTGGGATCTTGGTCATGCTTATATACATAGAATTTTTCAATCGTTTTTTTTGGAGACCACTATTTCACTACGCAGATAAAATGGAGAAATTAAAAAACTGAAAATGAAAAGAAAGCGCAATCCACTGCTAGAATTAAAAAATATTTCTTATAGCTTTGAATCTGATTCTGGCAAGAAGAAAGAAATTCTCAAAAAGATAAATTTTAGATTATATGAAAATGATTTTATTGGCATTACAGGACAATCTGGTGCTGGAAAAACAACATTATTAAAAATAATTGCTGGGCTAATAAAACCAACAAAAGGTTATTTAAATATATCTCAAGAATTACCAAAGATCTCAGTGGTATTTGAAGACGCTTCACTTTTTCCATGGCTTGATGTAGAAGAAAATATAAAACTTGGTCTAAGATCTAGTTACCTTTCTGAAAAAGAGGAAGATACTAAAGTGGAAGAAGTTATAGACTTAATAGGCCTTGCTGAGCATATAAAATCTTACCCTAAAGCGCTTTCAGCTGGAATGAAGCAACGAGTTAACTTCGCAAGAGCCCTAGTCTCTCAACCTGATATCCTTTTAATGGATGACCCATTCGTATCACTTGATGTATTAACAGCCGAATCACTAAGAAACGATCTTTTTGATTTTCTAAACCAAAATATCATAAATGTAAAAGCTATAATAATAGTTACGCATAACATTCATGATATTATGAAATTGTGTAAGTCAGTGTTTGTAATGAAACATTCACCTACAGAGCTATATTCCTCTATAAAAATCGATCTTCCATTCCCTAGAAGTGCAAATTCACGTAAATACAATCAAATTTTAGAATTCATATACAACGATCTAAGTGAAAAACTCAACTACTCCTTAGAAGGAAAGAAGATGAGTATTTATAAGAAATATCTAGCTCTCTCAGAAGTAGTGCCCTCATCTATACAAAGTTTTTTAGAAATTTTGATAAAAAGATATGATGGCCACTCTGATATAAATACTATAACAAAAGAACTGGCCATAAATGACAGGCAGATGGCAGCAATAGCAGAATTTGCTGCACTGCTAAATTTAATTAAAATGAAAAAAGGTAAAATGAATGTAACTGCCTTTGGAAAAACGATGCATTCAAAGCCTACCATAGAAGAGCAAGAAAACTTCTTCGGTAAACAATTAGAAAAAGAAGTACCTATCATAAAATATCTACATGGACACACTTCAAGAGGGCTAGAGAAATTCCATGGTATTTTAGAGGCCTCATTAACAAATAGACAAGCAGAAAAAGTTGCTACTACGTTGATTTCATGGGCAAGGTTTGGCAGAGTTAGATAAGCAATACCTGCTCACCAGACTAAATCAAAGACTCTGTAAATATTGAATTATTTCTTTCTTGTCCGCTGTAAATTTCGATTTACACCAAAAATCCAACCCTTTTTTTAGAAGCACACCAACCTCTTTCCCTTCAGTAATATGAAAAATTTTCATAATTTCATTGCCGCTTAGAGGAAATTCGATAGTTTCATTTATATACTTTTTTACTTCAGAAATTATATTGTATTTATTCAAATCTTTTTTCAGCAATATAGACAACAAAGAATCAATTAAAATTTCTCTATCTTCATATATAAACTTATATAAATCATTCTCTATTTTCTCTATACCTAAGACTGAATTTTTTTTCAGTAATTTAAGGTACGATATATATTTATTAGGTAAATTAAAAAGCAAAACAAGAGATTCGATATTAATATGATTAAAATCAGCAATAATAAACATCTTTAATAATGGCTGATCTAAAGAGCAATGATTCAATACAGATAATTCTTTTAATTTTACCAGCTGATCTAATGTAGCTTCATTTATACGATGCTCAAAAAGACTATCTAATATGCCATTATCTAGCATAATCTTTAGGCTCCTAATACAATCTTGGTGTTCTAAAATTTTATAAAATTCATAAAATTTTCTCTCAGCAGATAAATCTTGTATTTTTTGAGCGTACTTTGTACAAGCATTGAGCGATAATTGATCTATATCCTCTCTTCCATAATAAGTATAGAATCTAAAAAATCTCAATATTCTCAAATAATCTTCTTGTACTCTCTGTTCTGGATCGCCAACAAATTTTATAATGCCTTTTTTTAAATCTGCTACTCCATTAAAATAATCATATAATTGATTGTTATATGGGCAATAACTCATCGCATTAATAGTAAAGTCTCTGCGAAGAGCATCTTCTTTCCAATCATCAGAATATTCTACCACGGCCCTTCTGCCATCAGTAGACACATCTCTACGAAGGGTGGTAATTTCATATGAATACGAATTCAAAACAACTACAATAGTGCCGTGATCTTTACCTATGTTGATAGTTTTTATGTTTTTAGATTTGAATGCAAGCTCAACTTGTTCGGGTCTTAAAGTAGTAGCGATATCTAAATCATTGATTTCTTTGTTACAGAGTGTGTTTCTGACACATCCACCAACAAAACGGCTCTCTCCACCTTGCTCTTGCAAGATAGAGAAAACCTTTGATACATCTCGAAATTTTATTAAACTCTCTAACATTAGAACTTGAATAGATTAAACTAAAAAACCTTAATCTATGATTCTATATGAAAAAATATCTTTTTTTAATAACTAAAAATTAAAATACTTTTTCTTACTCACTGCCTCAGACTTTTTCTCTTCACTTTTTTCTTGTGGTTTGGGTTTTGACTCCTTAGAAGAAGTAGAATGAGATTCATTAGTAGGGTTAGAGTTAGAGTGAGAACTAGAGCTTGGTTTTCTCTTATCATTAGAAAACTTAGATCTTGGACCGCCAGAACTAGAAGAAGACCCTGTTTTAGATTTAGATGATTCTTTCATAGTAAGTTTGATCTTACCTTTTCTGTCATCCATTTCTATAACTCTGATTTTTATTAAATCGTCCTCATTAAGCACGTCTCTAATATTCTCAACCCGCTCTTCTCTAATTTCACTAATATGTAGAAGACCTTCTTTTCCTCCCATAAAAGCGACAACAGCACCAAAGTCTAATATTTTAGTAACACGACCGTCGTATTCTTTATCTAATTCAGGTTCGAAAACAAGCGCATTAATCATATCTATAGCTTTTTGTGAAGCCTCTGCATCTGATGCAGAAATAGAAACTGTACCATCATCAGCTATATCAACTTTAGCACCCGTTTTTTCACAAATTTCTTTAATGTTTTTTCCACCCGGTCCTATAATCGCACCAATTTTACTTTTATTAACTGTGATTTTAGTGATAGTAGGAGCATATTTACTAATGTCTTCTCTAGAAGCGGAAAGCGATGTATTCATTTTATCTAGAATAAATAATCTACCTTCTTTTGCTTGCTCTAGTGCTTCCTTCATTATTTTTAGATTCACACCGTCAATTTTGATATCCATTTGTAACGCTGTAATACCTGAAGATGTCCCTGCAACTTTAAAGTCCATATCGCCTAAGTGGTCTTCATCACCTAAGATATCAGATAGCACAACAAATTTATTTCCTGAATCCATAATCAAGCCCATAGCAATACCAGCTACAGGACTTTTTAAAGGAACACCCGCATCCATCATAGACAATGATGCGCCACAAACTGTAGCCATTGATGACGATCCATTACATTCAGTAATTTCAGAAACTGTTCTTATTGTATATGGAAACTCTTCTTTTGATGGCAGCATTGGACGTATAGCTCTCCATGCTAATTTACCATGCCCTATTTCCCTTCTTCCTGCTGGTCTTAAAGCCGAAACTTCTCCTACACAATAAGGAAGGAAGTTATAATGAAGCATAAATTTTTCTTTGGTCATTCCGTTTAGAGAGTCAACCATCTGCTCATCATCTCCACTACCAAGTGTAGTTGTTACAAGAGCTTGTGTTTCGCCTCTTGTAAACAATGCAGAACCATGCGTACGAGGAAATATAGATACGTCTGTATCAATATTTCTTATAGATCTGTTATCCCTACCATCGATTCGTTTACCATGCTTCAGGATATTATCTCTAACGATTTTTTCTTGCACTGATTTAAATGCTGCAGAAACTTCGAATTCAGAATATTTTTCAAAATCAACTTTAGAAAAAAGATCAGCTTTGATCTCTGTAATCATTGCATTACGTACTTTTTTCTCCTTTTCTGAATAAGCTTTTACAAGGCCTTTTTCAGATTCTGACATAACATAATTTATTAATGATTCATCAGTTTGTTTTGTTTTAAATTCCCATTTAGCTTTTCCTACAGACTTATCAAACTCATTAATCATAGTAATGATAGGCTGCATATTTTTGTGGCCAAATTCTAAAGCCTCTAGCATCCTTTCTTCTGAAAGCTCATGCGCTTCAGATTCAACCATAAGTATAGAATCCTTTGTACCAGCAAGAACTAGATCAAGTGTTAAAGAATCAACATCTTTATTTGGATTTACAATAAATTCACCGTCAACAATCCCAACTCTAATACCTGCTATAGGTCCCATAAAAGGCACGCCAGCTATTGCAAGAGCTGCTGATGCACCAATCATAGCAAGTATATCAGCATTATTCTGAGCATCATATGATAGTAATGTACAAATTACTTGTATCTCATTATTAAAACCTTTTGGAAATAGAGGTCTTATTGGTCTATCTATTAGCCTTGAAGTCAAAGTTTCAAACTCTGAAGGCCTTCCTTCTCTTTTGAAGAAACCACCAGGAATCTTTCCTGCTGCAGCTGTCATTTCTCTGTAGACAACTGTAAGAGGCATGAAATCTATACCTTCTATGGATTTTCCAGCTACTGCAGTACATAATAAAGATGTATCTCCAGAGGTAACAAGTACAGCACCATCTGCAGGCCTTGCTAACCTACCTGTTTCCAAAGATATTTTGTTTCCACACCAATCAATTTCTTTTTTAATCACTTTAAACATATATTATTTCCTTAGGCCTAATGCCTTTATTAAATTATTGTAACGATCCTCTGATTTCTTCTTTAAATAATCAAGGAGACTTCTTCTTCTATTCACCAAAGCCAGCAACCCTCTGCGAGAGTGAAAATCTTTTTTATGAGTCTTCATATGACCCGTAAGGTTCAATACTCTTTCTGTAATAACAGAAACTTGCACTTCAACAGAACCAGTGTCTTTTTTTGATAATTGAAATTTTTCAATCAATTCTTGTTTTTTTTCTTTAACTATCGACATCGATAATACTCCTTATTAAAATTAAAAATTCTGACCGGCACAAAATACGATTCTGTGATTTTTCCAACCGCAAGAAGCTTATCTGAGTTTTTTGCTAAAAACACTTTTGAATCTTGCTCACAGATGCTTTCTTCTATCTTAATTTTTACGCCATTAAGTAGCTTTTGAGCATCTTCTTTGGAAAAAAAGATAGCCGGGATGTCGTCCAGCACACTATCTACCGAGATCAAACTCTCGTCGAGGGCGCCATTATGCACTATTTTTTCTAATTCTTCCAGAGAAATTAAGTTTTTTTTATCAAAAACGCCAACTTTAGTCCTTCGTAAGCTTGTAATATAGCCGATTCCACCAGTTTTTTTTGCCAAATCATGCCCAAGAGATCTGATATAAGTACCTTTACCACATTCAGCTTTGAATTTAACTGATTTTTCACTTTGATTAAAATCTAATATTCTAAGAGATTTAATAAAAATTTCTCTTTCTTTTAGAATAACTTCTTCTCCTAATCTCGCCATCTCATAAGCTTTTCTTCCTTGAACTCTAATAGCAGAAAAAACTGGAGGCTTCTGCATGATATTGCCTAAGTAATGAGGAATCACATCTAAAATAGTTTTTTCATCTGGAAAAAAATCATTTTCCTCTACAACATCGCCTTCTTCATCGTACGTAGTTGTTTCCTTTCCAAATTGCAGAGTAAACTCATATTCTTTCTGATCATCCTGTATAAAAGAGACAGTTTTTGTAGCTTCTCCTATCGCTACCGGCAATACACCTGTAGCTAAAGGATCTAAGGTACCACCATGACCGACTTTTTGAGTTTTCAGAAGATATCTAACAATAGAAACTATTTTTGCAGAAGATAATCCGTGAGGTTTATCAATATTGAGCCAGCCACATATGTTCATAAATAACAACTATTCCTTTAGTAGGCTTTCAATATGAGCTGCATTATCAAAAGATTCATCTAGTATGAATTTTAAATTCGGTACATATCTGAGTTTTACTTTTTTTGCCAAAAAGAATTTAAACTTTGGAATTAAAGAAGTCATGCTTTCTAGAAATAAGTCTTTGTTCATTTTTTCATTAAACAAGAAAAATATATAAACATTAGCTAATTTTAAGTCTGGTGTCATTCTAACCTCAGAGACAATCACTGATATTTGCTCTAAAAACGGCTCATGAAACTTATTAGAAATTATTTCAGTAAGAGCTCTTTTGATTGCTTCTCCTACTTTTAATTGTCTATTTGAAGCTGCGTTTTCAGTATTTTTCATATAAATTTACCAAGATTATAGCTTTTGCTTTTCTTCTATAATTTCATAAACTTCAAGCAGGTCTCCTTCTTTTATATCCTCATAATGCTCAAAAGCAATACCACATTCGTAACCATGCGCTACTTCTTTAACGTCATCTTTAAATCTTTTTAAGGTCTTTAATTGGCCATCATGAATTACAACGTCATCTCTAAGCAGACGCACTTTAGCACCTCTCTTAATCATACCGTCAGTAACGAATGATCCACCTATTTTTCCAGCTTTTGAAACGTTAAATACTTTTCTAATTTCAGCTTTACCTAAGTATTTTTCTCTTTCTATAGGTTTTAGCAATCCAGAAGCTATCAATCTAATATCGTCCATTAATTCGTAAATTATTGAATAATATCTTATATCTACATTTTCTTTATCAGCTAAGCTTCTAGCATTAGTATTTGCTCGTACGTTAAAACCGATAATAATAGCATTTGATGCATTTGCTAATGAAACATCAGACTCATTAATTCCACCTACTGCTTTATGCAAAATTTTAATTCTGATTTCTGCATTATCTATCTTGTTAATACTTCCAACGATAGCTTCTATAGAACCGTGCACGTCTGCTTTAATTATCAATGGCAATGTACTTACTCTACTATCACTTGAAGCTCTTGCAAATAGCTCATCTAAAGAAGTTTTAGACTGCAATACGTTTTCTTTTTCTTTTACCGTTCTTGCTCTATATTTACAGATATCTCTAGCTTGCTTTTCTTCGCTCACTACTGCGAATGTATCTCCAGCATCTGGTGCAATATCAAGCCCTGTAATTTCAGCTGGCACAGATGGTAAAACCGATTTTTGTGGCATACCACGGTCATTCGATATCGTTTTTACTTTACCGAAAGCACACCCGGCAACGACTATATCGCCTTTTTGTAACATTCCTCTTTGAACTAATATCGTTGTAGTGATACCTTTGGATTTTTCTACCCTGGATTCGATTACAACACCTCTAGCTTTACCGGTAGCAACAGCTTTTAGTTCTAGCATTTCGGCTTGAAGCAAAATAGCATCTTTTAACTTGTCCAAATTGAGCCTCTTTAGAGCAGAAACTTCAACTGTCATTACATCTCCGCCCATAGATTCTGGGATTAAGTCATAATTTAATAATTCACCGAGTACTTTCTTGGGATCAGAGCCTTCTTTATCTATTTTATTTACAGCAACAATAATTGGTACTTCCGCTGCTTTCGCATGATTTAGCGCTTCTATTGTTTGTGTTTTTACGCCATCATCTGCAGCAACAACCAATACAACTATATCTGTAACTTTTGCTCCTCTGGATCTCATTTCTGTAAAGGCTTCATGTCCAGGAGTATCAATGAACGTAATGCTATGTTCTTTATCTACACGTAATTGATATGCACCTATGTGCTGTGTAATCCCACCAGCTTCTCCCTTAGTAACATCTGTATCTCTTAAAGCATCAAGTAGAGAAGTCTTACCATGATCTACGTGACCCATGATCGTTACTACAGGCGATCTAGTAACTGCATGACTGTCATCAAATGACTCATCTTCAATAAGGATGCTTTCTACGTCCGCGTCTGTAACTCTTTTTAGCTTGTGGCCTAATTCATTAATCACTACCTCAGCAGTATCAGCATCAATTGTTTGATTTGTTGTAACAATCATACCAAGCTTCATGCATTCTTTTATCACATCTATGCTTTTTACAGCCATACGAGAAGCTAATTCCGCAATTGTAATAAATTCAGGCAAGATCACTTCTCTCACTTGTTTTTCTTTAGGCTCACCATCTTTTAGTCTTCTGATTTTTTCCCTAGCTCTTTTTAAAGAAGCAAAACTTCTTTCTTTTCCTTCGATTTTTTCAATATTTTGAACAGCAATTTTATTAGAACCACCTTTCATACCAAATTCGTATTTAGATTTAATAGATGGTTTTTTAATACTTAGCTTATCTTTGAATTTATCTTTTTTATCATCCTCATCTTCGACTTCATCAACTTTCTTAGGATTCCTATGAATTGGAAGTCCGTGATGTTTTGATAACTCAGAAGGTTCTGGTGGGAGATCTAAAATAGAATCGACTTTGCCTTCTGACTCCTTATCATTACTTAAGGTTTCTTTGGAAACTTCATTCGAATCTATATTTATATTTTCAATCTCTACCAATGGATTCTGCGGAACAGACTCTACTGAAGGCTCTACTGGTTTTTGACTAGATGGCGGGCTAACAAATACTCTAGCTCTACGTCTTTTAACCTCTACAGCAACAGCTTTATTTCCTTGAGAGCTAAAGTCATTTCTACTTTTGTTACTTACAGATAAAATCGTGTAGTTTTTTTTCTGCTTTATTTTATCGTTTTTATCATCAGACATAACTTAACTTCTATCACCTTCTATTTTCTGTAGCTTTTATATAGATTACTTTAGCCAAGAGATTTTTTCTTAGCTTGCTCTATAATGTCTTGAATATATCCATCTTCCATATTGCTATTCGGGAGAATATCTTTAAACTCCGATACAGTCAAGTCAGCTAGATCTTCAAATTGTTTAATACCCGCATTAGCTAAAATCAACATTTGCTCTGGTGGCAAGCCTTCAAATAGGCTCATTAGACTTTTGTCTACTCCAAGCTTAGAAAGATCTTTGACTATAGATTTATTTTTATTTTTCATTATATCTTGAGCTCTAGATATAAGTTCTTGAGCTAAATCTCCATCTAATCCTTCGATACTAGATAATTCATCTAGAGAAACGTAAGCGATGTCCTCAATATTAGCAAAACCTTCTGCAGATAACAATTGAGCCAACACCTCTTCTACTCCCAATTCTTTTGCGAATAAATCTGTGGTTGCTTTAAATTCTTCAACTCTACGCTTTGATTCTTCTTCTTCTACTAGAATATCGATATTCCATCCTACTAACTTAGATGCAAGTCGAACGTTTTGTCCTCTTCTACCAATTGCCATACTAAGATGCTCATTAGGAACAACGACTTCGATCTTTTTCTTATCTTCATCAATAATCACTTTAGCAACTTCAGCTGGAGCAAGTGCATTGATAACATACTGTGCAGGATCAGAGAACCATTTAATCACGTCTATTTTTTCACCTTGCAATTCATTTATAATTGCTTGAATTCTTGAACCTCTCACACCAACACAAGATCCAACTGGATCGATGGTTGACTCTGAGGTATAAACAGAAACTTTTGATTTAGAACCAGGCTCACGAGAAATGTTTTTAATTTCTATTACTTTATCATATACTTCTGGCACTTCTTGCTCAAATAATCTTCTTACAAACTCTGGATGAGTTCTAGAAAGTATAATTTGAGGACCTTTGTTATCTCTTTTTACTTCTTCAATACAAGATTTAACCCTGTCATTCATCTTAAAAGATTCACCAGGAATCAAGTTTTCTCTTTTTAATACAGCCTCACCTCTTCCTAAGTCTATAATGACGTTACCGAATTCAACTCTTTTAACAACACCGTTAATCAATTCTCCAACTCGATCTTTGAACTCATCATATTGTTTTTCTTTCTCAGCTTCTCTTATCTTTTGAATAATAACTTGTTTTGCAGATTGAGCAAAAACCCTAGCAAGATCCAATGGAGGCAAACTTTCTTGTATAATATCACCAATCTTTGCGTCAGCCTTTTTATGTTGAGCATTATCTAAAGTTATTTCTGTATGAGAATTCTCTACTACTTCTACAACTTTTAGCTCTCTGTTTATTTTAACTTCTCCTGTGGTTTGACTGATTTTTGCAGATATCACGTTATCATAACCATATTTCTTTTTGCTAGCTACTTGTATAGCTTGCTCCAAAGCTTCTATAATCAGGTTACGAGCTATACCTTTTTCCCTAGCTACAGTTTCTGCTATTTGTATTAGCTCATTATTATTAAAACCCATGGAATGATCCATCATTACCTCATACTATTAAATTTCTATACTAAACCAAATTTGCCGAATCAATCTCTTCAATGCTTATTTGCAAATCTTTACTTTCTTTGAGCTCGAGAGTAACATTATTATTCTCAACTTTTATTATTTTTCCTTTAAAGTTTCGAACACCTTCCTGCGCTTCTTTCAAACGCAATTGTATATCATGGTCTTTAAACTTTACAAAATCCCTTTGTTTAATAAGTGGTCTGTTAATTCCAGGAGATGTTACTTCCAAATGATATTCATCGGAAATAAAATCTTCCACATCTAGTATACTAGAAACTATACGACTAACCTTTGCACAATCCTCAACGCTAATTCTATCGCCCGAAGCTTTATCAATCATCACCTGTAAAGTGTTTGCATCAGATAAGATATATTTGATTCTAACGATTTCATATCCCAAGGTTTCCAATTCAACAGTGATAGCGTTTTCTACTTTTTCTTCAAGACTCATCTAAAAAAACCTACTAAAAAAGGCGGGAAAAACCCACCTACAAAAATTCCCATGGCGGTAGTATATACTATAGGCACGAACCTTTCAAGTAAAAGGTTTGGTTATAGTGGTCAAAATTCTTCCTGGTTTTCTCCGGCAATTTGCACCTCTCATTCTAGAATACTTATGTCATCACTTTCAATTTTGCTCAGAAAAGTTTCTTGATATCCCTCAGATAAGACAGATGATTAACCCAACAAACATTCTTTGCACCTCTCCTTAATAGTTATTTTTTATGATTTTAGCTAAAATTAACTCCCTAACTAATATCATTAGTAGCACGGTTGCTCTCATAACAAAATACCCCTAATAACTGTTTTATTAGAGGTATTTTTATATTTTCAATAATGAAATGAAGTCAATTTTCTAGAATAACTTCTAGTCCTTCTTCTTTTCTTCTACTTTGTTCATAGCCTTGCCAAGGATATCACCTAGACTTGCGCCACTACTTGCAGAACCATATTCAGCTATTTTTTGCTTTTGCTCATCTACTTCTAAAGACTTTATAGAAAGAACAACGCTTCTATTAACTTTGTCCAATTTCACAACTTTAGTATCAAGCCTGTCACCGATAGCAAATCTATCTGGTCTTTGCTCGATTTTATCATTAGATAAATCAGCTCTTTTAATAAAGGATGTAATGCCGCTAGCAACTTCTACTAATACACCATCTTTCTCAATAGCCTTTACTGTACAAGTCACAACACTTCCTTTTTTAAGATCTTGGAATGCTTCCTCAAAAGGATCTTTCTCTAATTGCTTCATACCAGCATTAACACGCTCTTTTTCTGCATCGACAGAAAGAACAACAGCTTTTACTGCGTCTCCTTTCTTGTATGTTTTTAGCAATTTTTCTGGATTTCCTACCCATGACAAATCATTTGCATGAACTAAAGCACTGATATTTTCACCAAAATTCACGAACAATCCGAAATCGGCAACATTCTCAACAGTTCCCTCAATCACAGTTCCAACAGAGTATTTCTCTGATAAAGATTGCCATACATTATCTGTACATTGCTTAATACCAAGACTGATTCTGTGTTTTTCGACATCAATATCTAAAACCATAAACTCAACTTCTTTGTCCAGCTCAACAAACTTTCTTGGAGACACATTTTGTCTAGTCCAACTTAGTTCTGATACGTGCACAAGACCTTCAATACCTGGCTCTAACTGAACAAATACTCCATAATCAGTAATATTAGTTACCTTTCCTTTCATTCTAGTTCCAGACGGGTATTTTTTGTCTAAACCTTCCCAAGGATTGCTTTCTAATTGCTTCATACCAAGAGATATTCTTCCTGCATCTGCATCATATTTGATTACCTGAACCTTCACTTCTTGGCCAAGAGACAAAACTTCAGATGGGTGATTTATTCTGCTCCAAGAGATATCTGTTACGTGTAGCAATCCATCTATACTGCCAAGATCCAAGAAAGCACCGTAATCTGTAATATTTTTCACAGTTCCTTTTAAAACTTGTCCAAGCTTTATCTTTGAAAGCATTTCTTCTTTCGCTTCAGCTCTTGATTCTTCTATAATAGCTCTACGAGAAACAACAACGTTACCTTGTTCTCTATCCATTTTTAATACAATAAATGGCTGCACAACACCTATAAGAGAAGTTATATCTTTAATAGGCTTAACATCAACCTGACTACCAGGCAAGAATGCTATAACCCCGCTTAAATCTACAGTCAAACCACCCTTAATTCTACCGAATACCACTCCTTCAACTTGCTCGCCTTTTTTCATAGCGATTTCCAAGTTATTCCATGAGCTTTCCCTAACGGCCTTTTCTCTACTTAGGATAACTCTACCATATCTATTTTCATATGATTGAATATATACATCTATAGTGTCACCAACATTTAAATTAGGGATCTTTCCGTTTTGAACGAACTCTTTAATCGGGATTCTACCTTCATCTTTAATACCGATATCCACAGTAATAGCATCACTAGAAACTTCAGTAATAGTACCCTTTACTACAGAACCTTCCATTTTTTCGTTACTATCTGTAAAGTCACCAAATATCTTTGCAAAGTCTTCACCGGTGGTAAACTCAGCTCCTTCAAGCTTGTTATTGAATATTTTTCCGCCCATACCTAATTTTATACTCTCTTTTTAACGTAATAAATTTTTCAAATTTGTATACAGTGTTATACCGTTTATTAACGCATTGTCAATTTTTTTTCTATAATATTTCGCGCTTCGGAAACCATTTCTTCTATTGTTAGGTTCGTAGTATCTATTAAACAAGAATCTTTTGCCTGTTTCAAAGGAGAATACTTTCTATCCATATCACGACTATCTCTTTTATTTAAGTCATGATAGACCTTATCTTTGGTCACAAAACCATCTACTTTCCTTAGCTCTTCATATCTTCTCTCGGCACGCACATCAATGCTTGCATTCAAAAAGATCTTAACATCAGCATCAGGACATATTGTTGTACCAATGTCTCTACCTTCTACGATAGAAAAGCCCCTCGTTTTGATCCATGATCTTTGGAAGTCATTTAGAACATCTCTTAACTGAGGATTTTTAGCGATAACAGATGCGATATGAGAAATCTTACTATCTTTTAAATCATCGCTATAAATATCATTACTAGCTAAATTCATCGCAATTTTTATCAAAGATTCATAGTCATTTTCGTAATCCACTCCAGAATCCAACGCTTCTTTTGCAACAGTTCTATATATGTTGCCTGTTGGAAGAAAATCGCACTCATACTGCTTAGCTAACCTTTCAGCTAAAACTCCTTTACCAGATCCAGAGACACCATCTATCGCTATTACAATATTTTTTTTCATAAACAACAGCGATTATTTACTCTCAACATTCGCAATAGCTTGATCTGGCTTTTGCTGATGTTTCTTTGCAGCGTTTCTATTAAAGTTTCTACGATTTTGCTTTGGTTTATTTTGAATATTAGCAGCATCTACAGGAGCAGCAGTTTCAACAACAACATTACCTTCTTTCACCGGCTCTATTTTTGCCACAGCTTGCTCAGGGGCATCTACCCTTTTGTTATGATGACGATTATTGTTATGATTATTTCTTGGCCTGTTTTGGTTTTTATCTTTCTTAGAAGCAAAGTTATTTTGTTGTGGTCTTTGATTTTGATTTAGATGCTTTTTAGGATCCGACTCCATAACCTCTATAGCAAAACCGTCTGCACTCATTTTGTGATCTTGTTGAAAGAAAATTTCGATATTGTGCTTTTCTTCGACTCTTTTTATCGAATCTCTTTTATTATTCAACATATATAGAACAGTATCTGGAGAAGCAAAAACATTAACTTTTGAAACTTTATCAGACACTTCACCTTCAACCGTCTTTAGAATTGTTATAGCATTCGAATTATGGGACCTAACAACCCCTTTTCCATGACAATGAGTACATATCACAGTATTAGCTTCTAAAAAGTTTGGTTTCAGTCTTTGACGAGATAATTCTAGCAACCCTAAGCTACTAATATGACCTACTTGTACTTTTGCTCTATCTTTATATAGAAGGTCCTTAAAGGTCTTCTCAACAAGGCGCTTGTTACGAGTATCCAGCATATCAATAAAATCTATAACTATAATACCAGAAAGATCCCTTAATCTAATTTGCCTAATGATCTCTTTAGCCGCTTCAAGATTTGTTCTCAAAGCCATCTTCTCGATATTTTTCTCAGAGGTAGACCTTCCAGAGTTCACATCTATCGATATTAAAGCTTCTGTAGGATTAATAACTATATAAGCACCAGACTCAGTATAGGCCACTGGATTATAAAGATTCAAGATCTGCTCATCTATTTTGTATTTATTAAAAATAGGAACCTTCTCTTGATACATATTTATTTTAAGCTCATCCTCTGAGGACATGCTACTGACGATAGTTCTCATCTCATTGTAAGCATCCTTACCTTCGATCAGCACTTCCTCAACAGAATTATCGTATAAGTCTCTTACAATGCGTTTAAATAGATTCTCTTCGGAATGAATAAATGCTGGAGCAGTAGACACAAGAGTTTTCTCTCTTATATCATTCCACAATTTGACCAAATAGTTATAATCCTTCTCTATCCTGTCCTTGCTTCTACCTTGTCCGACAGTTCTGATAATAACACCAACGGGGTTAGCAACACTTATCTCATCGACTATTATTTTTAGTCTGCGACGCTCTTCGGAATCTTCTATTTTTTTTGAAACACCACCCTTAGAACCACTGTTAGGCATAATAACGCAACATCTACCTGCTAGCGATATATAAGTAGTAAAAGAAGCTCCCTTATTCCCTCTCTCTTCTTTAACAACCTGAACTAAAAGTATCTGGTTACGCTTCAGTACTTCTTGAATTTTATATTTTTCTATATTTTCTTTTTTTATTCTTTCTATATCAGATTCTTCTGAAGCAATATCTTTGACAATAGCATCGTCAACTGTAGATGATTGGATATCATCACCTATTATTTCATCGAGAACTTGATCTAAGTCAGAATCCATAGGGATTTCAGGCTCTAAATCATGAGAGTCGTCATCCTCATTCTCAAATTTTTGCTCTGCATCTTCAGAGTCATGGGTATCTTCTTCATCCAGATCATCAGAGTCATCAAAATCCTTCCTGTACTTAGAAGGAACATTATAGTAATCAGAATGTATTTCAGCAAAAGAGATAAATCCGTTCTTTTCTTCACCATAATCTATAAAAGCAGCTTGAAGAGATGGCTCTACCCTCGTTACCTTAGCAAGGTAAATATTGCCTTTAATCATTTTTTTGGAATTAGTAGAAGATTCTAGGTCCACTAACCTATTTTTTTCAATCACTGCAACCTGAACACTGTCAGGATACGAAGCATCGATTAATATTTTTTTACTCATAACGACTTTATACCTACTTATTTTTTAATGCACAAGTAGACAACATCATGTCTTAGAGCAAGGAATGCCTCATAAAAGTATCTTTAAAAACTTGTTTGCCAAACCTTATCATAATTTTTCAACAAAATATTTTTAATATTATAAAATTTTCCTTATATTCTAAAACAATATTGCCTGCCGGCTGCGAATTCTTTAAAACTCTTTTAGTCTCTAAGGTGCATGATATACTAATTATTCACGAATTTCTACTATATTTTCATCCCATATTTTGTTATGGTCAATAACGAAATAAGATCTTATAATCACAAATTACTAAAATGCAAAATAGATTTGATACATGCTTTTCCTGGTTCAGAGAACTCAGAAACTCGATATGTAAAGAGTTTGAATCTCTAGAAAAGGAACTAAAAGGAACAAGCAACGCCGCAGATCCAGGATCATTCAACATCAAGCCGTGGGACTATCATGGAGAAGGTGGTGGTGAAATAAGCTTAATGCATGGACGAGTCTTCGAAAAAGTAGGAGTGAATATTTCTTCTGTAAAAGGCGAATTCACCCCAGAAATGAGATCCCAAATGCCAGGCACAGAAAACTCAGCAAATTTTAGAGCCTGTGGAATTTCTTTAGTAACACATATGCACTCCCCTCTTGTTCCCTCAATTCATATGAACACAAGGTTCATAGAGACAGAGAAACAATGGTTTGGTGGAGGAATAGACCTAACCCCTTCTAGAGAAAACAACGAAGACACGTCTTTTCTTCATTCTAATCTTCAAACAATGTGCGATAAGCATAATAAAGACTATTATCCGAAATTTAAAAAAGAATGTGATAACTATTTTTATTTAAAACATAGAAAAGAACCAAGAGGAGTTGGTGGAATATTCTATGATTACTTAGACTCTCCTGATTTCTCCTCAAACCTCTCATTTACACAAGATGTAGGAAAAATCTTTTTGGAAATATATCCAGAAATAGTTAGAAAACACATGAACAAACCATGGACTAAAGAAGAAAAAGATTTTCAGTTATTTAGAAGAGGTAGATACGTAGAATTCAATCTTCTGTACGATAGAGGCACTAAATTCGGATTGATGACAGGAGGCAACCCTGACGCAATATTCATCTCATTACCGCCGATAGTAAGTTGGAGGTAAGAATGCTGACACAAGGCAATCCAGAGCACGTTGCTATTATAATGGATGGAAATGGAAGGTGGGCAAAAGGGAAGAATTTACCTACAGCATTTGGTCACAAGCAAGGATCTGAAGTAGCAAAAAAGATTATAGAAGAATCAAAAAACTTGGGCATCAAATACCTGACACTATATGCTTTTTCTTCAGAAAATTGGAATAGACCAAAAAGCGAAGTCAACCATCTGATGAAATTACTACAATATTATATAAACAAAGAAAAGAAGCATCTCCAAGAAAGCAATATCAAACTATCAATTATAGGTAACACCAGCAAATTACCAGCAAACCTATTAAAAGACATAAAAGAAGCGGAAGAAATAACAGAAACTAACTCAGGCATGGTACTCACAATAGCTCTAAGTTATGGAGGCAGAGAAGAAATTGTAGATGCCGCAAAAAAAATAGTCTCACTATGCAATGCAGGAACAATATCAGAAAAAGATATCAACGAAAAAACATTTACTTCTTGCTTGTATAACGGTACACTTCCCGACCCAGATCTCCTGATAAGGACTAGCGGAGAACTGAGGATAAGTAATTTCTTGCTATGGCAATCTGCATATACAGAATTTTACTTTACTGAAACAAATTGGCCAGATTTTAATTCAGACGAATTGAAAAAGGCGTTAACTGAGTATAAAAACCGAAAAAGGAATTATGGAAAATAGATCATTTTTTAATCGAAACCTACTTCTCAGAGTCATAACATCTTTAATACTAATCCCAATAATATTAGCAATAGCTTACGATGGTGGTGCTGTTTTCAAGTTCACAGTCATATTGGTAGCTGTACTCATGGCATTTGAATGGAATGACATGACAACAAATGGAAAACAACAAAATCCAGTATTATGGAGGGTTATAGGAGCTCTATATATTGCAGTACCATGCGCCTCTCTCTTATATATTGCCACAAAAAACCAAGGAACATATGTCATCATGTGGCTTTTGGCAGTGGTTTGGGTCTCAGATATTTCTGCTTTTTTCATAGGAAAAATAGTAGGAGGACCCAAATTAGCACCTAAAATTAGCCCTAAAAAAACTTGGTCTGGTTTTCTTGGAACATCTATTACAGCTTATATTTTAGGATTATACTCCATAGATTTTTTTCAATCAGAACACCCAAAAAGTCTAATGTTTTTAACTATCTCTCTAGCATTATATGCTCAATTGGGAGATCTTTTTGAATCTTGGATTAAAAGAAAATTTAACACAAAAGATTCAGGATCGGTACTTCCAGGGCATGGCGGGATACTGGATAGAGTTGATGGAATTGTTGTAACGGCACCAAAAATCGCCTTTATCTTAATGTTCTATCCATACGATATCTTCTAAGATCATGGCAAAAAAAATTTCAATCTTTGGATCTACTGGCTCAATAGGAGAACAAGCGCTCGACGTTATATCTAAGTCACATCCAGGAACATTTGAAATACTAGCCTTAACTGCGAATTCAAACATATCAAAACTGGCAAAGCAAGCACATTCATTCAAGCCAAAATTTTTAGTAATAAACGACTCTACTAAATACAAAGAGCTAAAAGCAGAGTTAAGCTCAATCGATACGAAAATATTATCAGGCGAAGAAGGGGTTGCTGAAGTAGCATCTTTAGATAACGATCAAGTAATAGCAGGTATAAGTGGATCTGCCGGACTAAGATCAACATATCTATCTTTAAAAAAAGGATCGGATGTTCTCTTTGCAAATAAAGAAAGTTTGGTTTGCGCTGGTGATCTGCTCAAAGACACCGCAAAAAAATCAGGAGCAAAGCTTATTCCTTTGGATTCCGAACACAATGCAATATTTCAGGTAATGGAATCAGAAAACAAAAATTCCATAACAAAAATAATCCTTACAGCCTCGGGCGGTCCATTCAGAGGACATTCTCTAGAAAAACTAAAAAACATAACTCCAGAGCAAGCCTTAAAACATCCAAATTGGGTTATGGGGAAAAAGGTAACTATAGACTCTGCAACTCTTTTTAACAAAGGCCTAGAAATCATTGAAGCTTATTATTTATTTGATATGCCATTGGGAAAAATAGAAGTAGTAGTGCACCCAGAATCTATTATACACAGCATGGTGCAATACGACGATGGATCAACCTTAGCACAACTTGGAAACCATGATATGCGAATACCAATATGCCATGGGCTGTATTGGCCAGGAAGATACGAAGGTGATGCTATTGTAAAAAATCTAGATTTCGCAAAACTAAAATCACTAACTTTTGAAGAGCCAAATCACGAACTATTTCCTTCATTAAATATGTGCAGAGAAGCTATGAGATTGGGCAAAACATTCCCATTAGCTTTAAATGCTGGAAATGAAATTGCTGTAGAATATTTTTTACAAAATCGCATATCGTTTTTAGATATATTTAAAATAGTAGAAAAATCACTAGAGAAACATAAGCCAAAATATGTGTCATCATTAGAAGATATAATAAATCTAGATAAGGAGTCGAGAAGACAGGCAAAAAATATCGCAGAGATGACAAATCAATAACACCAAGTGTATTGCAAATTCTTTTACTTATATATATTCTATCCGATAGTAATTTAATACCTGCACATAATGTTGTATGATTCACTGCAAGCTTTGATCGCATTTGTTCTCACAATTACTGTGGTTGTGTTTATACATGAGTTAGGTCATTACACGGTGGCAAAATTATCAGGAATTAAAGTCACTGACTTCTCCATAGGGTTTGGACCTAAAATATGCTCAATCAAAGATTCATCTGGAACAGAATGGAAAATTTCCATGATACCTCTTGGCGGATATGTGAAATTCTTGGGTGATACCGATCCTACAAGCAGTGACAATTTAAAACTTGACACAAAAGAACGCAAACATGCCTTCTTTAATAAAAGTCTATTAACAAAAGCATTAGTGGTTGTAGCAGGTCCAGTTGCAAACTTCTTATTAGGAATATTCATTTTTACATATTTCTTTTTTATGCACGGAACTCTTGTTTCTAACACAGAAATTCAAACTGTATTACCAGGAAGCCCAGCGGCACAAATAGAATTAAGGCCTGGTGACAAAATAGTTGCAGTAGATGATCATAAGACAACTGATTTTAACGAATTAGCAAGCTATATAGCAATCAACCCTGGAATTAAAATCAATCTTACAATAGAAAGAAATAAAGAGATTGTAAAAAAAGACGTAGTGCCTCAAGCTTTAGAAATAAAGGATAAAGTTGGGAATAGCATGTTAGTTGGAAAATTAGGAGTAACCTTTTCAGCACCACAACATAAAAAATTATCATTTCTGAGTTCAATTAATGCCTCATGCAAAGAAATAGGCAGAATGACTGCTTTAACGCTTAAAGGTATTGGGCAGATGATTCATGGACAAAGAGGAACTAAAGAATTAGGCGGACCAATAAAAATTGCTAGATATGCAGGAGCATCTATGCAAGAAGGTGCTTTTAGTATTCTATATTTTATAAGCTTAATTTCAGTAAATTTAGGTATCGTTAATTTACTTCCAATACCTTTGCTAGACGGTGGACACTTGTTTTTTTACGCAGCTGAAGCCATATGCGGGAAAAAAATATCTGGATATATCCAAAAATATGCAATAAAAGTTGGATTTATAGCCCTGTTAAGTCTAATGTTGCTTGCAGTATTAAACGATATAATTTATTTTTAGCCACAAATGCAAAAAACAACAAAGTCTTTTTTTTCAAAAACCTTTATAGCGATAGCAGTTTTATTTTCTATTATTGCTTCTCAACATATCTATGCAGAATCTTCTTCTGGCAAAATTACAAAAATAGAAGTTACTGGAAATACCAGAACAGAAAATTCCACCATTTTGTCTTACATAGATCTAAAAGCAGGATCTGAGTATAATCAAAAAAAGGCAGATAATTCGATCAAGAGCCTTTACGCAACTGGCTTCTTTTCAAAAATTAACATCGACTTTAATTCTGGAAAGCTGAAAATATCTGTAATAGAAAATCCAATTATAAATAAAGTAGACTTCCAAGGCAATAAGTCCTTAAAAACAGAAGTGCTTTCAGCTGAACTTTCTATAAAAACGAGATCATTCTTTTCTAAATCAAAGTTAAATAATGACGTGAATAGACTGATAGATATTTACAATAAATCAGGCAGATTCTCTACAAAAATTGTGCCACAAATAGCTCAGTTGCCTCAAAATAGAATCAATGTTTTATTTAAGGTAGAAGAAGGTAAGAAATCTACTATCAAGAAAATAATATTTGTTAACAATACAAAATTCTCAGATAACAAGCTCAAATCTGAAATAATGTCAAAAGAAGATAGAATATATAACATATTCCGAGTCAACTATTATGATGAAGATATACTAGAATATGACAAAGTATTATTATCAAAATTTTATCATTCACAAGGCTATGCTGACTTTAAGGTCATTTCTGCAACTGCCGATATAGTTCCTGGAAGTCATGGATTTTATTTAACATTCTCATTAGAAGAAGGAGATAGATATAACTTTGGAGATGTCTCAATAAAAAATTACATACCAGAAGTAAAAGACAAAGACATAAGGAACCTAATCTCTTTCAAAAAGGGCAAAGTATTTAATGCAAATTTTGTGGAGAACTCTACTCAAGAAATTATTAAATATCTCGCAATAAATGGATATCCTTTTGTTGATGTAAAAGCTAACTATGACATAGACAAAACAAACAAAGTTATAAATGTTAACTACAGTATAGAGAAAGCTCAAAAAGTTTACATTGGAAAAATCAATATCCACGGTAACTTAAAAACTTACGATACCGTTATAAGGAAAGAAATTAAGTTAGCTGAAGGTGATCCGTATAACTCATTCTTAATAACAAACTCTGAGCAACGTCTTAAAAATTTAGATTTTTTTGAGAAAGTAAAAGTAGATACAGTTAAAACTAGTAAAAAAGACGTTGTAGACTTAGATGTTACAATAGAAGAAAAATCTACAGCTTCTGTGAACCTGTCAGCTGGTTATTCAACTTCTGATGGCCCGCTAGGTATGCTTGGATTTACAGAGAAAAACCTTCTAGGACAAGGAAAAAAATTATCTATAAATCTGCAGAAATCTGCTGCAACAACTGCAGCTGGTATATCTCTGACACAGCCAAATTTCTTAGATAGTACTATAGACGCAGGATTTAGCCTTGATCACTCTAAGCACAATAATAATACTTCAAAATATGGTGCTACTTCAAATTCATTGCCATTTACTTCAAAGCATAGTTCTGCATCAGTGTTCATGAATTATGACATAACAGACCACTTATCCCACTCTGCAAACTATTCTATAAGTAAGGACTCTATAGGAGACATAAAAGGTGAAGCAGCATCAATTATAAGAGAGCAAACTGGTAAAAATATCGTTTCTTCTGTTGGACATACTCTAGCATACGATAAAACAGATAGCTCAGTAAACCCTAAAAGAGGTTATGTTCTAAGCTTAACGCAAGTACTTGCTGGACTTGGTGGAGATTCAAAATATATCAAAAACGTTGCCAACGTTAGCTACTATTACCCTTTAATGGATGATCTAATTCTAAAACTCTCATCTTCTGTTGGTAATATTAAAGGACTTGGAAAGAAGATAAGAATTAATGAAAACTTCACATTGGGAGGCTACTCATTAAGAGGATTTGAACAAGCAGGTATTGGCCCTCGTGATAAAGCATCAGGTAATAGCCTAGGTGGAACAAACTTCTACACTGGTACTGTAGAAACTAAATTCCCAGTTCCAGGATTACCTAAAGACTCAGATGTATCTTTATCTATATTTTCAGATTTCGGAGCCATATGGGGAGTAGATATACCTGGTGGTTCTGCATATACTAAAAATCAATTTCATAACGATAAAAACTTAAGAGCTTCTGTTGGTGTTGGTCTAATATGGGTTACAAGTATGGGCCCGTTAAGAATTGATATTGCAAAACCAATAAAAAAACAACAGTATGATGAAACTAGGGCTCTATTATTCTCGTTTTCAACGTTATTTTAGAAACTCATGCGTTATATAATAGTTTTAATATTTACTTTTTTTGCTATCAGCTCCAATGCAGCAAATTCTTATTCTGCTGTTATACTAGATGTAGATAAAGTAATAACAAATGCTATCGCTTATCAAGAATTTAAAAAATCTTGGGACAAAGAAAGTATCTCCTACCAAAAAGAAATAGAAGTTTATGAAAGTAAGATGGTAGATCTAGATAAGAAAATTATATCTTCTATTGATAAAACAAAACTCGAAGATTTAAATGCTCTAAAAAAACAGCTTTCTGATTATGAGTTCACAATACAAAAGCTGGTTGAAGAAAGGAAAAATATTCTTGATTCTTCTTTTGCTCAAGCTTTATCACAAATCAAAGGAGAAATTAGCACCCTAGTATCTCAATATTCTAAGCAAAACAACATTACATTGGTAATACCAAAATCACAAACCATATATAGTGCAGACCAAATAGATATTACTGACATAATTTTGTCCCAACTTAATAAGAATTTAAGATCAGTAACTACGAAAAATAATTCAAGCGACAAACATGAATAAAGAACTCAGAAGAAAATACAACCCCACTCAAGGGCCTTTTGACCTTAATTACCTTGCTTCTCATATTGAAGCAAAAATATATAAAAATGCAAAAGAAGTTTTGGATACTGGTAAAATAGAAATATATAATGTTAGCGCATTAAATAGTGATTCCAGTAATACAATAGCCTTTGCTGAATCTAAAAAACAAATAGAGTTTAATGATACAAAAGTATTAGCATGCATTGCACCTAAAGATATGATTGATATTGCACCTCAAGAAACATATGTTCTTGTAGTAGAAAAACCATATCTATCCTATGTCAAAATAGCTAATCTGTTTTATCCAGTAGAAAAACCTAAAAAAAGCCAATCAGAAACTTTCTTTATTTCCTCAAGCGCAGAACTAGGATTAGAATCTTACGTTGATTTCGGTTGTTACATAGGTGAGAACGCAAAAATTGGTAATAACGTAAAAATACATCCTAATACCTACATTGGAGATAATGTTGTAATAGGTGATAATTGCATAATATATAATAATGTTTCTATCAAAAACGCTACTTTAGGGGACAATGTAACAATTCATCCTGGTACTACAATAGGTCAGGATGGGTTCGGATATTTAACGGAAAATGGTATTCATATAAAAATACCGCATTTAGGTAAGGTAATCATAGGTAATGACGTAGAAATCGGAGCAAATTCTTCTATCGATAGAGGGACTTTAGAAGATACTGTCATAGGAAACATGTGTAAGCTTGATAATTTGGTACAAATAGGACATAATGTCAGGCTTGGAAAAGGCTGTATAATTGTTTCACACGTTGGAATAGCAGGAAGTACTAAACTTGGTAATTATGTAGTAGTTGGTGGCCAAGCTGGGATTGCAGGACATCTATCTATAGGAGATCAAGTGCAAATAGCTGCAAAATCTGGTGTAATAAATGACATAGAAAAAAACAGTACTGTCATAGGCTTTCCATCTCAACCGATTAGAGAATTTTGGAAGCAAGTTGCGTTTATAAAAAAATTAGTAACCACTAAAGGTAAAAATGACTGACATAGTAGAAATAAATGAGATTATTAAAAGCATTCCTCATAGATACCCATTTTTACTTCTCGATAGAGTAATAGAATTGGTAAAAAATGAATCCGCTATAGGATTAAAAAATGTTACTATTAATGAATCATTTTTTGCAGGGCACTTCCCCGGAAAGCCAATAATGCCAGGTGTATTGATTATAGAATCTTTAGCTCAGACTGCCGGAGTATTGGTTTGTAAATCTGCAGAGGATCAAACTAAAGATAAATTAGTATACTTTACCTCAATAGAGGAAGTAAAGTTTCGTAAAACTGTTGTACCTGGAGATCAGTTATTATTAAACGTCAAAATTGATGGTCATAAATTAGGATTCTGGAAATTTATTGGAACTGCAACAGTAGATGGACAATTAGTTGCTAAAGCAAAATTTGCAGCAAAAATAATGGATAAAGAAGATGTCTCAAATTCATAAAACAGCAATCATTGAGCCTGGCGCTCAAATTGGAAAAAATGTAGAAATTGGACCGTACTCCATAGTAGGCAAGCATGTGAAGCTTGGAGACAATGTAAAGCTGAAGTCTCATGTTGTAGTAGAGAATAGAACAACAATTGGCGAAAATACAATAATATATCCTTTTGCATCTATAGGTCATTGCCCTCAGGATTTAAAATACTCTGGAGAAGAGTCTGAATTAATTATCGGAAAAAATAATGTCATAAGGGAACATGTAACAATGAATCCTGGCACAGCTGGCGATTTAATGAAAACAATCGTTGGAGACAATTGTTTATTCATGATGTCTTCTCACGTAGCACACGACTGCGTTGTTGGTAACAATGTTATCTTAGCTAATAATGCAACTCTTGGTGGGCATGTTAAAATAGGAAATTTTGTAATCTTAGGTGGAATGTCTGCTATACATCAATTCACAAAAATTGGTGACTACTCTATGATAGGCGGAATGTCAGGAGTAAAGTATGACGTTCCTCCATACACAATGATTGTAGCAGAAGATCCGTATGTTGCTGGCATTAACGTTGTAGGATTAAAAAGAAAAAACTTCTCAAAACAAAATATTAAAGAAGTTCAAGAAGCTTACGATATTCTTTTTCAATCATCACAAAATATGGCTGAATCTATAAAACAAATAGAGCAAAAATTTAGCAACAATGAGTCTGTAGAAAAAATACTTTATTTCTTAAAGTCAGAAAGTTCACGTGGAATCTGCAAGCCAAAAAATTATTATGAAAACATTAGATCATAATATGAACATAGGAATAATTGCAGGTGGTGGCGATGCTCCCTCAGTGCTTATCAATCGTCTAAAAAAAGAAAAAATTAATTTTTTCATCTTAGCTATTAACGACAACACCAGCAAATCGATATTAAAAAATAATATTCATGAAATAGTAAATCTTGGTGAATTAAAAAAAGCTCTAAAATTCTTTAAAGAAAATCAAGTAACGCATATATCTTTTATAGGTAGTATAAAAAGACCTTCCATATCCTCACTAAATCTTGACTCAGAAGCAGCATTCTTAGTAGCAAAACTTGGATTCAATAAGTTTGTTGGTGGCGATAACAAATTACTTTCTAGCCTGCTCACTTTTTTCGAAAAAAAAGGTTATAAAATTCTAGGAGCTGAAGAAATTGCCCCTGAATTAATCACCCCAAAAGGTGTGTTAGGCAAAATCAAACCCTCAAAAATAGACAAGATGGACATAGACCTAGGAATAGAAATCCTTCAAACTACGAGTAAGTTTGATATAGGGCAGTCTGTGATTATAGAAAAAGGATATGTGCTAGGTCTTGAAGCCGCAGAAGGAACAAATAATTTGATCAAAAGATGCAAAAACCTAAAAAAAGAAACAGGAACCTCTGGTGTGCTGATCAAAATGAAAAAAATTAATCAAGATATTAGAATAGATTTGCCCTCTATCGGTGTACATACAATAGAAGAAATAAAGAAATCTGGATTTAGTGGTATAGCTATAAAAAGCAATGAAAGCTTTATCATTGATGTAGAAAAAGTTATCGAAAAAGCCAATCAGTATAATCTTTTCATAGTAGGAATTTAATGAAAAAACATGTTATTAAATTTATTAGTGATTTTTTACCATTAATAGCATTTTTCTTAGCCTATAAAATGTACGGCATTATAGCTGCCACTGCTACTATAGTTGTGACATCAGTTTTTGGGTTAGCAGTGAGTTATATTTTCCATAAGAAAGTATCTGCTATGCATTTATGCACAGTGATTATACTTGTCATTTTTGGTGGCATTACTGTATTAAGCAAGAATCCAATGTTTATCAAATTAAAGCCAACTATTTTAAATTTATGTTTTGCTGGAATATTAATTTTTGGCTTATTAAATAAAAAATCATATTTAAAAACTTTGTTAGGAGATGCATTGCCTCTATCTGACAGAGGCTGGTTGATTCTTACCAAAAGATTCATCTTATTTTTTATAGCTATAGCGATATCAAATGAATTTGTTTGGAGATCATTCTCTGAAGATACATGGATATATTTCAAAACCTTTGGAATCTTGCCTTTATCAATAATATTTATGCTGATTCAAGTACCGCTATTCTTAAAACATAAGTCTTAAGCAGCTTGCTCTTCGACCGATAAATTAGACAAAACTAATTTTAAAGATTTAACAAAATATTCAATCATTTCGTCGGTATGGCAAGGTGTAGGAGTGATTCTCAGACGTTCTGTGCCCTTAGGAACAGTAGGATAGTTAATGTGCTGCAAGTATATTCCAAAATCATTTAGCAGCATTCTAGAAGCACTTTCAGCTTTTATAGGATCGTTGATTAACACTGGAATTATGTGCGTATCGTTTTCAAGAATATTTATTCTATTTTGTCTTAATAAGTTTTTAGTATATTCAACTTTTTGATGGTGGATGATTCTTTCTTCATCGCTATTCTTCAAATGATTCAAGCTCACTCTAGCAGCCTCTGCAATTGCTGGAGGTAACGACGTCGTGAAAATAAAACCTGGAGCATAGCTTCTAATTGCATCCACGAGATCTCTTTTTCCTGTGATATACCCACCAATCACTCCATAAGCTTTAGCAAAAGTACCTTGAATAATATCTATCTGATCTGCGATACCTAACTCATCAGCCATACCTGCACCGCCTTTTCCGTATAAACCTACTGTATGAACCTCGTCAACATACGTCAGAGCATTATACTTTTTAGCTAATACACATATTTCTTTCATTGGAGACTTTAACCCATCCATAGAGTAAGCTGATTCAAATACTATGATTTTTGGGGTATCTAATGGAAATTGAGATAGTAACTCTTCAAGATGTTGAACATCATTATGTCTGAAGACTTTTTTTTCTGCCCTACTTTGTCTAATACCATCTATAATAGAAGCGTGGTTACTTTCATCAGAAAAGAATACGCATCCAGGCAAAATCTTAGCTAAAGTAGATAATGTAGCTGAATTAGCAACATACCCAGATGAAAATACTAAAGCTAACTCTTTTGAGTGCAATTTCGCTACGTCTTTTTCAAGCTCAACGATAAAGTGATTATTTCCACCAATATTCCTTGTTCCACCAGAACCACAACCAAACTGTCTTGTGGTTTCTATCATAGCATTAGTAACGATTGGGTTTCTTGACATACCCAAGTAATCATTAATACACCATAAAGTTATTTCTTTATTAAGCTTATGATACTTTGCTATAGGCAGACTTGTAGAATGCCTGCTAAGATCAACAAACTCTCTATATCTTCCTTCGTTTTTTACGGCTTGTATTGCTTCAGAAAACAATTCATAGTAATTCATTTATTAGAACCCAAGCTTAATTGGCAGCGCTATTTGTTAATATTTGGTATTTCAGGGCTATATATTAGGTGATGTGAAATAAAAAGTAAATTTGTAAATGCAACTATTGCAACGAATTGGTGAATTATTGCTAAATTTAATGGAACATTTTCTAATAAAGTCATAATTCCAAGTGCAAACTGACACAAAATGATAATTATAAATAACCTAATTAGCCATTTTACACGATTATCATTTGAAGATTCTGAAACAATGAAGAAGTATACACTATATACGATTATCATATATGCAAAAATTCTATGAAGGAACTGGACAGCCACTGGATTATCAAATGCAGTAAATTTTGATAACGATTTCAAAACTTCACTTGGAACGAATTGATCTCCCATTAATGGAAAGGTATTATAAACAAGGCCAGCATCTAAACCTGCCACCATCCCTCCTAAAGCTATCTGGATTATACATAATATTATTATATTCCTAGAGATAGATATTAAGTTTATGTTTTTCTTTTTCCTAATACTGTAATTATCAAAAAATGATATTGCTTTCCATAACAACAACCCATATATAAAAATCGCCATTAGCAAATGAGCAGTCAGTCTATAATGGCTTACCGCTGGGTCAATATTGAGGCCACTTTTTACCATATACCAGCCTAAAAAACCTTGGGCTCCTCCTAATAAAAATACTAATGAGAAAAATATTATATCTCTTCTTGTTAGAAGTTTTTTGAATAAAAAATATAAAAATGGAACTAAAAAAATGATACCGGTAAGTCTACCAAGTAATCTATGTAAGTACTCAATCCAATAAATATTTTTGAATTCAGACAGAGTTATATTAAAATTTTTCTCTTTATACTCCGGGAACATAGCGTATCTCTGAAATTCATCATTCCACTCACTATCACTTATAGGGGGTAAAATACCAGAAATTGGCTTCCAATCTACTATAGAAAGGCCCGCATCACTAAGACGAGTATACCCACCTATCATAATCATAAAGATAACCAAAAAGCTGCATACAAATAACCATATAGAAATATTTTTTTTCTTGATCATGTGGCTTTATACAAATAATTATTTATACTTGTACCAAGATACTAAATTATATCTAATACTCAAGGAATCAAATTTTTATTGATATGACCACTATTAAACGCAAAGGTATTATGTTAATCATTTCTTCTCCTTCAGGAGCAGGAAAAACGACATTAGCAAAAGCTCTACTAGAGTCAGATAGCAAGATAAAGCTTTCTATTTCGGTGACAACACGGCCTAAAAGAGAAAATGAAGTTAACGGTAAAGACTACCACTTTATTACAAATGAAGAATACGACAAAATGCTAAAGCAAAACATGCTTTTAGAGCATGCTGAAGTATTCGGTTATTACTATGGTACGCCAAGAAAAGGAACAGAGAAATTATTAGAATCAGGTTCTGATATAATATACGATATAGATTGGCAAGGCGCGATGGAACTCATGAAAGATTATAGAGAAGATGTAGCAAGTATTTTTATACTTCCTCCATCAATTAAAATCCTTGAAGAGCGCTTATTAAAACGAAATCTTGATGATAAAGAAACAATAAACAAAAGGCTTGCCGGAGCAAAAAAAGAAATATCGAAATGTACTTATTACGACTACATAATAGTAAATAATGAAGTACATGAAAGTCTCAAACAAATAAGAGCATGCCTTGAGGCAGAAAGAGCAAAAAGATCTAGAATGTTCATGCCAGAAATTTTGAATACTTTAAAGTAGATTCTTATACATATATCTATCTACTTAACCAAAAAAAAGGCCTAGCGACATTCTAGACCTTAGTTTGATTAACTTTTCTTTTTGTATTATAACGTTTATGCACTGATCAAAGAATCATATATCGAAGGAGATTTTATACATCCTAGTATTTCATCAAATCCTAATAATTCTAAACCAGAACAGAAAGACCCATATAAATTATTCGGATAATGCTCTTCAAAGAAACCTTTTACTTCACCAGCATTTTCTTTAGCATAATCAGTCAACGCCTTGTATAAAATATCGGTATTGATCTTCAAAGCATTTTCAACGCTTGCTCTTGCTTTTAAAGCTTCTACTTGATACCAATCGGTAAACTTCAAAGCATCTTCAACACTTGCGCCTGCTTTTAAAGCATATACTTGAGATTCATTGTCAAACTTTACAGCATCTTCAACACTTGCGCCTGCTTTTAAAGCATATACTTGATACGAATTAGTAAACTTCAAAGCCCCTTTAAGACTTAAGCCTTCCTTTAAAGCTTCTACTTGATACTGATTAGTAATCCCCAAAGCCTCAAACAAAGCTTTGTTATAAATATACTTCATTTCCTTATCTTTATAAGTATTTCCCATCTTAAGTTCCTTAAGTTAATTATTTGTTAGAAAATAAATATAGTATTACAAGACAAAACTCAACCAAATTTAACTTCTATTTAATATTGATGCTTTATTTTAAGAATAAAAAAGGCCCAGAAAACCTGGACCTTCATTTTATCAATTTTTCCTGTAATACAGATTATTCGCTTACTAAAGAATCATATATCGAAGGAGATTTTATACATCCTAATATTTCATCGTATCCTAATAACTCTAAGCCAGAACAAACAGACCCATAAAAATCTTCCGAATAATGCTCTTCAAAGAAACCTCCTACTTCCCCAGCGTTTTCTTCAGCATAATTAACTAATGCTTTGTATAAAGTATCAGTATTTATCTTCAAAGCATTTCCGACAGTGGCTTCTGCAAATACAAAACTCATTATTTGATACTCATTTGTAAATTGCAAAGCACCTTCAACAGATACTCCACGGCGTAAGGCTTCTACTTGATAGATATTTGTAAAGTTTAAAGCATCTCCAATAGATGCGCCTGCCCCTAAAGCATCTTTATAAACATTTCCCATCTTAAATTCCTTAGTTTTATTTGATTGTTAGAAAACAAATACAGTATCATAAGACAAAAACCAATCAAATTTAGCTTTTTTAATACGACTAGCACCAGTACTTTTCTACCCACGGAGTTTTTCTAACAAACTTTCTAATGGTTCCTGGCCATTTACCAACGATTGCATCGGATGGTTTGGGATTTCCATGAAACACAACAATTTTCGTGCCTTCAGGAATTTGCGGAGTAATAAATAAATTTTTCAAACCACCAGGCAGGCAATGTATTTTAAAACTTTTACACCACTTCTCTGGCCAGAACTTTATATTAGGAATGCGCTTTGAAAGATAGATTTGCTCATTATCGTATTTCTTTAGTATCTCATCCATATTTTCAATGAACTCTTTTAGGACATATTCATACTTACCAAACTCAAACAGATAAACAGATGAGTTTCCTATGCCCCTACCTTTCTGAGTCCAGTTTTCTATAATAGAAAAATCATCTGAATATGAGAAAAAACAATCTATATTTTCAATGATTACGATATCTAAATCTAAAAAAAGAGTTTTACCCTTTATACTTCCCATCTTACTTGAGAACATTAGTAATTTTCTCCAAGGAGAAACATCATTTCTACTCGGCACTTTGATCTCTGGTATAGGATGTATTTTCACTTCTTTTCTTATGCCAGTAGCGTCATCTGTGATACATATAAAGTTGTATGGTATAGTCATATTCCTCTTTACCATAGAGTACAATTTATTCACATACTCAGGGCCATATTTATCGCCCCATTTCATACACACAACATTAACTTTCATAAGTTTTCTGATATTAAATTTTCTTTTTTTTGACACATTGCAATATGTACTTTTATACATTATATTATATTGCGTATCAACCTAAGATAACAAGAGGTTTAAAATGGTCGATTTTTCAAAGACTCAAGCATCTCAAACCAAGACTTCAACATATGACGTCGGTTTGCGTGAGTACATGATAAAAGTGTTTAATTACATGTGTGTTGCATTATGCATCACAGGCGCAACTGCATTTGGTGCTGTATCAACATCATTAATCAATCTATTCTTCACCCAAGGCGGAGAAGGATTTGGGCTTTCCGGATTAGGATGGCTATTTACTTTTGCACCTTTAGTTTTTGTATTTTTCTTTGCCGCGAAAATACATTCTGTGGCTCCAGACAAAGCAAGGCTGATGCTATGGGCATTCTCCGCTTTAATGGGACTATCCCTTGCACCAATATTCTTTTTATATACTGGAGCAAGTGTAGCTAGAGTATTTTTCATCACCGCATCTGTATTCGCATCAATGAGCATATATGGATATACAACTAAGAGAGATCTAACTCAAATAGGATCATTCTTAATGATGGGTTTATTTGGTATAATTATAGCATCTGTAGTAAATATATTCTTACAAAGCCCTGCGATATACTTTGTATCATCACTAATAGGCGTAGTAGTATTCACAGGTTTGACAGCATACGATGTACAGAAAGTAGTATATTCATACAGAGTACTTCCAGCTAGCCAAAGAGATAACGCAGCTGTAGTTGGCGCTTTATCGCTCTACTTGGATTTCATAAACTTGTTCATAATGTTATTAAGACTATTTGGAAACAGAAAATAATCAATATAAAAAACACGTAAGGAAAGCCCATTTATGGGCTTTTTTTATTATTACTCATCATCTTCCTGAGTCATTGTTTCTCCTGAGTTACATACATTAAAATTCTTAACGTCAACTTGATCTGATGTTCCTTGCTCCATAAATAAATATTCTAAAAAATTATTTAATATCTTTATATTGTTCCAAATCTCATCTTTACCAAAAATAGAATACCCTAGATCATTAGCCTTAAGGAAAACATTTTTATCCATTGCAAGTACTGGAGCTATATATTTAAATGTAAAAGAAGCAATACCAAGACCTAAAAAATTTGCTCTAGCATTAATATCTTCCAAATACCCAGAAGCTTTATACGCAAGCAGATAGGTTACCACTGGACCAGCGTAATAAACAACTTGTCTTGCAAAATAAACAGTAACAGATGGATGACATTGATCATATTGCCATAATGCGCAATTATGACTCACATCGGCTGGCATTATTTCACTCTCATAGCATTTTTTATTGTATTCTGTGCTCATAAGAAATACTTTTATTAACTATACAATTTATTATCATAGAAAATCCTGCTTAATAATTTATTAACAAATCATCATTATAATAAATTTACATTAACAAAAAACATAAAAATGTCGCCACTGTTGGCGATAAAATTGAGTAAACCTTATGCACACCAAATCAACACGACTTTTCAAACAAGCTTATTGCGATGTACTTGAAAGCAATTTATGGAGCGGTGCAAGTATAAGTAGTATTTGTCAGATGTTCTCTGCTTCATATACTCAATTTAGCGAAAGAAAATTAGACTCAACATCAAATATGTTGATGCCAAAAAATATACATCATATATGGTTCACAAACGAGAATTCGCCAAGAGAACCTAATACCGATACTATTATTAAAACTAATGCACTACTTCTAAATGACCAAGTAGATTGGACGCATGCACTCTGGACTAATAATAAAGCATTAATTCCTAAAACTGTTTCTAAATTGGAAGATATTAATATCAAAGTTTTTGAAATAGGAGATCTCATCAGCTCAGCAGCATGCGACTTAATTCAATATAATATAGAAAAAAAATATTGGGGAATTGCATCAGATATCGCGCGCTTAGTCATTTTAGAACAATTCGGCGGGATTTATACTGATGTGAATTATATTTTAGACCACCTACCTTGGCAAGAAATGTCTAATTATAAATTCTTTGCTCAAAGCCGCGATGGAGTACATATTGGCAATTATTTTATAGCAAGCACGCCCCATAATAAAATTCTGACAACATGGCTAGGATACATAGAAGATAATCTTAGTGACGCACCGCCTCCTTATATAACAGAGGTTAGGAAAACTAATGATATTAGGGAAATTACAATAACAACCACGGCTTTACCATCTTGCCTTGCATTCTTTTGTAAATCAGAAGAATCTGTAATTTTTATAAACTCAGAATGCGATGGATCACAAGAATGCTTAGGATCAGACCCAACAGGTAATGGAGCAGAAACCTGGCTATCGTAAAATATACTTATTAAAAAATACAGAACAATAAAAAAAAGGAGCCAAAAGCTCCTTTTTTTATCTTTGCTATGAACTAGGATTTAGAAACCACCCATTCCGCCCATACCCATATCCATACCATTCATTCCAGCTGGCATTGACTGAGCTGCTTTTTCTTCCGGCTTGCTTGTTATAATTGTTTCTGTTGTAACAATTAAACCAGCGACTGAAGATGCATCTTGTAGAGCTGTACGAACCACTTTTGTTGGATCGATAATTCCAGCTTCTATCATGTTTACATATTCCATTTTCTGAGCATCAAACCCGTAGCTAGTATTTTTGCTGTTAGCAAGTAAGTTTGCGACAACTATAGCACCATCAATACCAGCATTTTGAGCGATCTGGCGCAATGGAGCTTGTACAGCATTTCTTACTATATCAATACCAGCGCTTTGATCACGGTTTTCTACTTGCAGATCATTCAACACGTTTTGAGCGTGGAATAAAGCGACACCACCGCCAGGAACAATACCTTCTTCTACTGCTGCTCTGGTTGCGTTTAGAGCATCTTCAACTCTATCTTTACGCTCTTTAACTTCAACTTCTGTTGCACCACCAACTTTTAGTACAGCAACACCACTAGCAAGTTTTGCTAATCTTTCTTGAAGTTTCTCCTTGTCATAATCAGATGTTGTTTCTTCGATTTGCTTACGAATTTGGTTACAACGAGACTCTACTGCTTCTTTTTCTCCACTACCTTCAACTATAGTAGTATCTTCTTTATCTACAGAGATTCTTTTTGCAGACCCAAGCATATCTAATGTAACGTTTTCTAACTTCATACCCAAATCTTCACTAATCACTTGGCCATTTGTTAGAATCGCAATATCTTCAAGCATTGATTTTCTTCTGTCTCCGAACCCAGGTGCTTTAACCGCACAGATTCTTAAACCACCACGTAACTTGTTCACAACTAAAGTTGCAAGAGCTTCACCTTCTACATCTTCAGCAATGATTAGTAATGGACGACTTGATTGTACTACAGCTTCAAGAAGAGGAAGCATAGGTTGTAGGCTAGATAGTTTCTTTTCGAATATCAAGATACAAGGATTATCTAATTCACAGACCATTTTCTCGCTGTTAGTAACGAAGTAAGGTGATAAGTAACCACGATCAAACTTCATACCTTTAACGATATCAATCTCAAATTTCAAACCTTTTGCTTCTTCAACAGTAATAACACCTTCATGCCCTACTGCTTCCATAGCTTCAGCAATCTTTTCTCCAATTTCTTTATCTCCATTTGCTGAAATAGTAGCAACTTGAGCTATTTCTTGCTTAGAAGATATCTTTTTGCTTAAAGATTTTAGTTTAGCTACAACAGCGTCTGTAGCTTGGTCTATACCTCTTTTTAAATCCATTGGGTTCATACCAGCAGCTACGAATTTAACTCCTTCTCTAGCAATAGCTTGAGCAAGCACAGTAGCAGTAGTGGTACCATCACCAGCAACATCATTAGTTTTGCTTGCAACAGACTTAATTAACTGAGCACCAACATTTTGTGCTGGGTTTGATAGTTCGATTTCTTTAGCAACGCTAACACCATCTTTAGTGATCCTAGGAGAGCCAAAGCTTTTTTCTAGAGCAACGTTTCTACCTTTAGGCCCTAAAGTAACTTTTACTGCATCTGCAAGAATATTCACTCCAATCATCATTGATTCACGAGCTCTTGCGCCATGTTCTATTTGTTTTGCTGACATTTTTTTACCTTATTAAATTTTATAAAAATATTATGCGTTTTCGACAACGCCGATGATATCTGATTCTTTCATTATAAGTAATTTCTTACCTTTAACCTCTACTTCGGTTCCAGACCATTTGCCAAAAATAACTTTATCGCCTACTTTGACATCCATAGAAACTCTGCTTCCAGCTTCGTTTTTGACTCCTTGTCCTACAGCAACTACTATACCTTCTATAGGTTTTTCTTTAGCTGTATCAGGGATAATAACTCCACCTGCAGTTCTCTGTTCTTGTTCTATTACTTGAACAGCAACTCTATCTTGTAACGGTTTTATACTCATAGTAGATCACCTCTATATAATTGAGTGTTGAAAAAAAATCACTTGATCTGTATATAATGTTGAAAAAAATAAATTCAAGCCCTTATCTGAATATATTTTTAAGATTGTTAAAGTATATTATTAACATATAATGTGACTATATAAAAATACAAGGAAACCAAGTGTTATTAGAAAGACCTAGGAGATTACGATCCAAACCTAGCATTAGGGGATTGGTAAAAGAAACCTACCTAAACATCAATGACTTTGTCCTGCCTCTATTCATTAAGGATGGAAATGGGGTTAATAACCCAATCCATACTATGCAAGGACATAATCAACTTAGTATTGATCAATTAGGGCCAGAGTTAGAAGAAATTGCGTCTCTAGGCATTAGAACTGTTATTTTATTTGGTATTCCTAACGATAAAGATGGATCAGGCTCTCATTCTTTATCTGATAATGGAGTGATTCAAAAAGCTATAAAGCACATCAAAACCATTCTGCCAGATCTCAATATTATTGCCGATGTATGCCTATGCGAGTACACAGATCATGGGCATTGTGGAATTATAGAACACGAAGATGTTCATAATGATAAAACTATAAAGATACTTTCTGAACAAGCTCTTAGTTATGCTCAAGCTGGAGCTGATATTATAGCGCCCAGCGCGATGATGGATGGAATGGTGTTAGCTATTAGAACTATATTGGAGAATAATGGGTTCCATGATATTCCAATAATGAGCTATGCTGTAAAATATGCTTCCTGTATGTATGGCCCATTTAGAGACGCCGCAGAAGGCGCTCCACAGTTCGGAGACAGAAAGACATATCAGATGGACTTTGCAAATTCTGATGAAGCAATAAAAGAAGCAAGATTAGATATCGAGCAAGGAGCAGATATTTTAATAGTGAAACCAGCTCATACTTATCTAGATATCATACAAAGAGTAAAACAAACTTTTATTGGTACTCCAATCGCAGCATATCATACAAGTGGTGAGTTCGCGATGATAAAAGCAGCAGCTGAGAAAGGACTTCTAGATGAAAACAAAGCTATCATTGAAATAAATACAGCAATAAAAAGAGCAGGTGCTAATATAATCATTAGCTACTATACCAAAAATCTGGCTAGATTACTTAAGTCTAAAACTCATTAAAATCATTGATAAAAATTTACTATCTCTTAAGATTTCTTGATTTTTGGAAGAAAATCATGTATAATTACAAAAAATATAATATTAAAGGAAGTATATGATAGCGCGAGTTCTGAAGGAAAGTGAATATGACACGGTTATACTTATTACCGGATCACGTATATGCAACACACAATCAGCAGCATTGGATTACTTTAACACTTATAATCACAACGTAATTACAATAGGCAATTGCACACATGGTTTTTCATTTGATGAAATTTCTGATACCCTATCTAAAAAAGAAAATCTAGGAAAAACTTTATTGTATATAGAAGCACATGGCGCAATTGCTTCATATTCGAATTATACTGTAATAATACATGAAAATGAAGAAGATGACGATAATGAAAGCGATGAAATAAAAAGCGATTATACATTGCTGGCAGACTCTGAAACGGAATTCTACGCACAAGATGTTTTTTCAGAAATATTTGATATTGTTGGTCATAAAATTGATTTAATTGCAGACACCTGTCACTCAGGAGCGCTCTTTAATGAAGAACACAAAGAATATTTTAATAGAATTTTTGCCACAGCTTCAATGCATGCAGTATCTAACAGCATTAATACAGAAGTCACAATCAACGCTCTACAAAAAACCGATCAAGGATTTTCTTTCGAAAATTTTGTGACATATTTTTTAAATAATTCAATAACAAATACCGAATCAATAGTTTGGAATGATAGTGGATTTAAGTTTGATGCATCATCTTCTAATAAAGATAAAACTAATGAATTCATCCAATACCAACATCTGCTTACTAATGAACAAGGCTATTTAGACGAAGATATCCTTATGAAGCTTATGAGCCCTTACTGTCAAAATCCGCAGTTAATCTCAGAAGCTGATGATGAAAATAACCAGGATCAAGGTACATTAGAAGGATTAGTAAAATCATATGAGTCCATTCAGTCTCTATGCAAGACATTCTTCATTAGTAAAGCACTACAATGCAATAATGAGATTGACTTAAGCCATAAGAATGATGAGCTGGTTACAGCTTATGAAAATGCTCTGTCATTACATGAACAACAACTTGTAGGTCATCTATACGAAGGCCCTCAAGGAGAATTTTGATTTAATATAAATTTATGATGCATCCTTGCATTCTATAACCAGCATTTGATCAAAATTTTGCCCTTCTTCTCAAAATAATCACTAATAGGCTTTGCATTTTGTGCAATATTAGTATACAATACCTTTTTTGAATTGATTAAGTAAGTAAAAAATGACTAAACAAACAGGCAAGATAAAGTGGTTTAATTGGAACAAAGGTTTCGGATTTATAGCACCTAACAACGGATCTAAAGACGTATTTGTACATATTACAGCGGTAAAAGAAGCTGATATCAAAAATATGGAAGAAGGACAAGAAATAGAATTTGAGCTACAAGAGCACAACAACAAATCATCTGCTATTAACTTAAAAGAATTATAGTTTTAAGCGTTTGACGACTATTTTATAGCGGAAATTCATTATTGACTTTCCGCTATCTTTTTTTCTACCACCCTATCCTATCTAAGAACACATTCAGATTAACTCATTATCATATCTTGTATAACAAGCTGCGGCGTTTCCGAACCCTGCCATCTGTTTATATCTAGAGTTACTACAAGACTTAGCTCGTACTTCTGAGATAATAATAATTCCCCCATAGAATTTTGCATAACAGAGAATGCTATTGCTCTGATGCTGCCTTTATTCATAGAATTTTTATCTCCGGAAATAATACAGCTAATATGCGAATCCTTTAAAATTTTAGGATAAAGAATTACAATATTTGAAAGTAAAAATCTAGGTTGCGCATTTCCGCTACCGAAAGGCCCCATACTACTAATATGATTTATCAAACTTATATCTATGGAACTCACCGAAAGAGTAGCTGCATAATAAGAAACCATATTATCTTTTATCTTTTTATAATCCTCAGCAAACCTTAAAACCAAGAACTCTTTGAATTTATCTAAATTTTCTCTTGCAATAGAAAACCCAGCAGCCATTGCATGTCCTCCCCCATCTTGAAGCAAAGAATATTTCTTCGCATCTATCACTGCGGCGCCAAAATCGATACCTTCGATAGATCTACAAGAAGCTTTCCCTAGGTGATTTTCGTCAAATGAAATAACTGCGACTGGCTTATGAAACATTTCTTTTAATCTACCTGCGACAATACCTATAACACCTTGATGCCAACCATCCCCATTAACTACAATCACAGAATCTTCTTTATTTATGGATGCAGCTTGCTTTGTAGCCTCTTCAAGAACCGATAACTCTATTTCTTTTCTCTCTTGATTATACATATCAAGAGTTGTCGCTAAAGCTATTGAGGCCTCGTAATCATTTGATGTAAGAATTTCTGAACCTAAGTATGACTCCCCCACCCTACCACCGGCGTTAATTCTTGGTCCGATAATAAAACCTAAATGGTAAACAGAAATATTTTCTGCAATACCACAAACATCTATCAAAGCAGATAAGCCAATATTATTCTTTAGCATTATAACCTTAAGGCCTTGTCTCACAAACGCCCTGTTTACTCCAATAAGAGGTACCACATCACAAACGGTGCCTAAAGCCACTAAATCTAAAAGATGCAGCAAGTTAAACTCTTTGATATCTTCGAACTCTTTTTTGACTCTTTTATGCAAAGCTACCGCAAATAAAAAAGAAACTCCAACAGCAGCAAGATAACCATAGCCAGACTGATCGTCTATACGATTTGGGTTTACCAAAGCATCAGCATTTGGCAATATGTCGCTACATTTATGATGATCTAAAATTATTACTTCAAATCCCAATCTCTTAGCATATTCTACTTCTTTATGCGCACTACTTCCGCAATCGACAGTAATAATTATATCATAACCAGATTCTTTTAATTTCTGAATTGCATTAATGTTAGGGCCATAGCCTTCTTTGATTCTATCAGGAATATAAATACCGATTTCACATCCAACAGCTTCCATAGTTTTCTTTATTACCGCGGAAGAAGTGGCGCCATCAACATCGTAATCACCAAAAACCACTATTTTCTTTCCATCTTTTATGGCCTTAACCACAACGTCTACAGCCTTATCCATATCTTTTAAAACATAAGGATCTGGTAAAAGTTTTTTTAGTGTTGGATTAATATATTGATCAGCATCTTCAGGAGAAGACACATATCTAGATAACATATTAGAGATGACTTCAGGCAACCTAGTAGTCCGCCTAAGAGATTCCGCCAGATAAGAATCGTATGGTCTTTGACACCATCTTTGATTCCGAACAGATTTGTAGATAATTAATTTATTTTCTTCTAAAGCGCCTTCAACACCCATTACTCTATCCTATTGAATGTAGAGTTTTGACATATCGAATAGTTTTATATTTAGAGCTCATAGCAACAGAGTTCGTATGTATACGAGATCCTTTTATCTTAACACCATGTAGCATGCTACCGTCTGTTACACCAGTGGCTGCAAACATAACGTCATCGCCTTTTGCCATATCTTGGACCAAGTATTTCCTATTAAAATCAGAAATACCAAGAAGTCTTGCCCTATCTTTTTGCTCTTGGGTCTCGAATAACAACCTGCCCATCATCTGACCACCAGTTGTTGATAAAGCAGCTGCGGCAAGCACGCCTTCAGGAGCACCACCAATACCAATGTACATATCACCTTTGTTGTTGTCTAATGCAGTCTCTATAACAGCAGCTACATCTCCATCATTTATCAACCTAATCCTTGCTCCAGCCTCTCTGACCTTAGCGATCAAGTCCATATGCCTATCTCTTTTTAATATCACCACCAATAAATCTTCAATTTGACAATTTTTGATTCTAGCAAGGTTAAGCAAATTTTGCTTTGGTGTATTATCTAAATCAATTATTTGCTCATTAAACTGACATCCGATAGCAATCTTTTCCATATATACATCAGGCGCATTTAACAAACCACCTTCTTCCGTCATCGCAATAACAGATAAAGAGTTTGCTCCAGCTGTTGCACAAATAGTAGTACCTTCTAATGGATCTAATGCTATATCTATTTTTGGTCCGTGTCCTGTACCAACTTTCTCACCAACATATAACATAGGAGCTTTATCTCTTTCTCCTTCCCCTATAACAACAGTACCTTCAATATTCATTTTACCTAGAGCTTTGCGCATAGCATCAACAGCAACTTGATCAGCTGCCATTTCGTCTCCTTTACCAATCAAATGATAAGCACTAATAGCCGCAGCTTCCGTGACGCGCACTGCCTCAAGAACTATATTACTGTCCAAAACTTCTTTCGCTTTAAAACTACTAGTTTTGCCAAAAGAAGAACTAAGACTGTTTTTTTCCATCACATCATCCATGATTTTATCTTTTTTTTAATTCCATATAAGTTCTAGATTATTTTCCATCAAAAGGCAATGGCATAGGTCGATGTTCCGGATGATAAGTCTCAAAAACAGCGTTTTTATCTATGTTTTTTACATATTCATCAGCAGAGTCCTGAGTTTTGCTAGGACGATAGCCTGGCATAGGAGGTTTTGGCACCTGTTTTTTCGTTGGCTCAGATGACGGCTTTAGTGCTTTTGCATGAACATTTCCATTCGCAGCTGCAGCATTTTGCTGAATATTCTGACTGCCATTTTTTTTCTTCGTAGAAAGAATTGGAGCAAAAGTCTTTCTTTCTGGCTCGGTGTTTTTATTTTCTGAGCCAAAAGACTTTATAGGATCTTGCTTTAAGAATGCCGCTTCTTTTTCTATGTCAATATTAGGAATAACATTAGATGCAGCAGGGATTTGAACTTTATCCATCATCTCTGCTGGTTTTTTATCTGTATTTAAAGAATCTGATGTATTTATATTAGGAATAACTTTGACTATACTTCCGCTTTTATCATCTGTATTATTTTTTTTAGCCTCAGCTGGCATTGAATCTGCTTTCTCAGCTTTCTTAAGCTTGGTCTTTTTTTTAACTTTTTTTCGCACCTTTTTTTCTACAAAAACTTCCTTAGGTTTATAATATTTTATATCTTCATTATATTTATTAAATGCATAATAATTTCCGTAGGACTCAGGATTATCCGTTGATTCCTGGATACTAGTTGGTATAGATTCAATTGCATCATCATTAATAGACTGATCTTCCGGAGCTCTCCTATCAAGATAAAGAGCAGAATCCTTTTTTTTAAATAGATTCGTGTTTTTTTGTGAGCACCCAGAAGCCAAAACCCCAATGCATAAATACACAATAATTGTTTTAAATTTCAAAGCCATTTTTTTACAATAAGATAGAAAACGCAGCATGCTCTAACTTATATTAGAGCAAAACTTCTCAATTAATTCTAGCATGTTTTTATTAGAATCTGTAAACAATGATCTCGCATTTGCACCTGCTTCTTTTAAAGATGAAGGATTTGATAACAAATATGTCAATTTTTTACTTAAATTCTCATCGTTAAATTCTCGCTCTTCTAAAATCCAGGCTGCATTATTATCGCTTAATACCTTGGCATTAAGAAATTGATGATTTTCATTTGATATTGCTATCGGAACTAAAATCGCAGGCCTACCTGCAGCAATTAATTCTGATACAGTAGAAGCACCCGATCTTGCAATGATTAAATGTGCATCTTTTAGCTTCTGATCAACATCTACAAAAAAACTACTTATAGTGCATTCTACTGATAAGCTTTTATAAGCATTCTCCACTCCAGTGATATCTTCCTTTCTGCATTGTTGCACTATGTGCAACCTTGACCTAATAGATGGTTTCAGTTTTTTTATAGCACAAGGTATAACTCTACTAAGAATTCTTGCCCCTTGGCTACCTCCTAAGACTAGCAAATTCACTTTGCCGTCCTTGCTAATATCAGGATAATCAGATTCACCAATTTTTGAGATAGATCTATCAACAGGGTTTCCTGAAACATGTATTTTAGATTTAGAAATACGCTCCAATCCTTTGATATTCTGAAATGGTACAGAAATAATATCAGCCCATCTGATAAAGTGTTGATTCGCCCTTCCAACAACAGAGTTTTGCTCATGAATCAACAGAGGCTTTCTCAGTAGCACCGCAGCCAACATAGTTGGAAAAGAAGGATATCCCCCAAAGCTAATGATCATTTTGGGCTTCTTCTTTAGAATAATAAATGTAGCAGTTGTAACGCCTATAACTATCTTCACTAAAGAAACCAAAATTTTTAATATATTACCAGTGAGCGGTGCAGTCGAAATAATTTTATACTGAAGGTTTTTTGGAATTTTTTCTTGAAAATTTAGGAATCTTTTATCTGCTAAAACAAAACAAGAGAACCCTTTTGACTTAAGATGCTTACATAATGACAGAGCAGGGAAAATATGCCCACCAGTACCACCAGTTGCTATGATAAAATCAGATGTCATACTTTTAACGAATATTTATTTTATAATTCCTAGTAGGTAGACTTATAGTATCATATCTTTCCCTGCTAAAGGCAAGCATCATTCCCAAAGCAATAGATATTGCTATCGCAGAAGACCCTCCATAGCTAATAAGAGGAAGCGTCATCCCTTTAGTAGGAAATAAGTGAAGGGATACCCCCATGTTAAACACAGATTGCATTCCTATTTGTATCAAAATTCCTGAAATTGCTAATATATTAAAATTGTTTGATGTATTGGCAACTATGTACAATCCGCGCACTACTAAAAGTGCAAACATAACAACTACCACCAGACACATAATAAACCCCATTTCTTCTCCTATAACAGCAAAAATAAAATCTGTATGAGAGTCTGGCAATTGATGCTTTACTATCCCCTCTCCAAGGCCTTCACCATAAAATCCACCTTTCTTAAATGCTTCAAGAGATTTCGTAACTTGATAATTTTCAAAGCTTTCCGGGTTTAAAAAACTGTCAATACGCTTCTGAACATGTGGAAAAACTATATAAGCCAAAGATATACTGATAACACCAAAAACAGAAAAGACAAAAAACCATACCAAAGAAAGACCAGATATAAATAATTGACCAATCCAAATTACAGAAATTGTCATTACCATACCAAAATCTGGTTGCATAATCAGTAGAGCGATAACAAAAAGATACAAGAAAAGAGAAACTTTAAATGCAGGAAAAGTTTTATCTTCATATTGCATAGAAAAAAGCCACGCAGTAACAACAATAAAAAACGGCTTTATAAACTCTGAGGGTTGTATAGAAATTCCAGCAAGTTGTATCCACCTTTTTGAACCTTTAATTGGGGTGCCAAATGCCAGTACGGCAACTAAAATCACAATACAAAACATAAACCCAATTACAGCTAATCTCTTCACATTATTAACAGATAAAAAAGAAATGCCAACCATGCACATCACGCCTATAGAAAGAAACAATATTTGTCTTTTCATAAAATAGAATGGATCTACATTGATTCTATCTGCTATAGCGGGACTAGCAGTTGCGATAATAACGATACTAAATGCAATAATGACAAATATGACACTTACTGAAAATCTATCTACAGATTTCCACCAGAGTTGTAAATTATTTCTCCTTAAATTAGGATCTTTGTATAAAAATTTATAATTAAACAAGTTAGGTTATTAATGCATACTATGTATTTCTGTGATACCATGATACACTATAAACAACAATATTTTCATAACTTTGGTAAGAAGATATGAAGAAGTTTACAGTACCTTGTGATTTTAATGGCGTAAAATCCCCATTCACGATATATATTGGCTCGGCAAAGCCTGACCACCACCCTCTTCATTTTCAAGCAGATTGGCTCTCAAAAGAAAGAGGCGGCACTATCCCCCAAGAAGTTATGGAAAGCCTATCTCAATTAAAAGAATTATCTAAGAAAAATGGCGTTAAGTTCGAAGATCTATGCGTATATGCACTTGGCGCAGCACAACAAGAGAACGAAGGAGATGATGACGAAGAAGAAGATGAAAGTGCAACAGAAGAAGATCAAGAAGAAGGAGATGATGAAGAAGAATCTGAAGTAGAAGAAGAAGGCGATAGCGATGAAGCCGAAGTAGATGAAGGCAATGACGACGCAGATACAGAAGAAGACGAATCTGAAGCAGAAGAAGACGACGCAGAAACAGAAAAAGAAATTGAAGAAGACGAAGACGAACTTGAGCCAGAAGAAGATGAAAGTGGAACAGAAGAAGATGAAGACTCAGAAATCAGCGACGAAGACTTAGAAAAAGAAATAGAAAAAGAGCTGAAAAAAGATGAAGAGTCTGAAGTAGAAGATAAAAAACAAAGTAGCGCAAAGAAAAAACCAAAATAAAAAAGAATTCAAATATAAAGTAGCTATTAGTTAATACTTTTTTAATCAAATATAGCTACAGTTATTATATAATATATTAGTGATTTTATGCCGTCTTTTGTAAAAGAAAAAGGATTCACAATAGCATGTACCCGTAAAGATGTAGAAGAATACATCGCGTCCTTGGATGCAAATCCTAATCTTAGCTTTATAGAACATATAAAGGCTCAAATAAAATTAGATGATTCGCAAGGAGTGGATTTAGTCATTGAAGATCTAGATTTAAGGAACATCGACCTTTCTGGCGGTGATTTTTCAACAAAAGAGGCTCCCGATTGTTACTCGAGTATTACGTTTAGTAAAGTTAATCTCCCAGAAGAAAAAGCCCAAATTGAAAACGCCATATTTTCAGGCACAGTTTTCTCCAACATTGATCTTAGCAATGTTCATATTTTAGATACAGTACTAAATGCAGAAAAAACAATCTTCAAAGACGAAGTCAAAATATCATCAACACAAAGAAAAAGTCTAGAAGAATACTCTCGATACCTGGCTTATGATATTAATACTCTAGAAAAGCTAGATGCACCCAAAAGAAGAGAAGCCGCTCTAAAGGACATCACCGAAAAACTAGTTTCACCTACTTTAAATCAATTAGATCCTCAAACATGGACTCAAAGCGCATCATCACTGTTAAAAACATCAGACAACAAAAAAATCAAGGATGCAATCTCTGAAATATTTCAAGCAAAGCTTAAGGAAGGTGATTTCTTAGATAATTTTTTACTGAGTAGAGATTCGAAAGAGCTAGAAGCTCTTATAAAGAAAGATCTAAATGCTTACATTAAAGATGTAACAACATACATAAACGGAGCACAGGGTAAGAAGCTCAATAAGACACAAACTATCAAAACTATTATTTCAAAATCGGCAAAAACAACTGCCTTACTAGGAAAACTAGAGGAATTTAAAGCTAGCATTTTAGCGAAAGATAAATCTCAATATCTCGCACCAAGAAGAACCTCACAACCAAAACCTCAATTGGCTAGTGGACTGGTTGCTGACATTGGAATGTCAGTCGCGACAAGAGGATCTGCAATAGCTGGCATAGATTTATCCAATAGTCGAAGCTCTTGGCCTAATATCCCGAAAGGTCACTCCAAAGATAGAGAACAAGACTTGAAGTTAAAGAAAGAAGGATTAGAAATTTTACAAACATCTTTTCAAGTTGCTAGTGGATTAGGAGTAGCGGGAGGATTGTGGCAAGGAGGTTTTGGAGGAATGTTGAGTGCGATAGTTGCAGGAGGAGCAGGAGCTGTTAGCGAGACAACATTTCGCAATTTAATAGCGCAATGCGACACCAAACCAGACAAATTAGATGAAAGCTATGAAAAGTTTAATAATCAATTTGGAGATAAATTACTAGAAATTGCTATGGCAGTAAAAGCATGCAAAAAGTCTTTAGGATTTATGACAAATAATGAAATAAATCAAATGCTTCTAGAAAAATTCATGGGTCCAAGTGAGTCTAGAATGTCTGTGCAGGGAATACATGGAATAATGTCCAACGTTTCAAGAGTTATAGCATTAAACAACGTGAATGAAGCATATAAATTTATTCAAAACGCAAAAGGCAAAGATCCTAAAAAACGCATCAGACTAGGTAACCCCGTATCCCAGATAGATTTAGAAAGCAAAATGATAAATATACCCAACTTACTTATTTATGCTTCATCAAGTGTAACTCTAATCTGCGCGTTCATATTAGTAGCGGTCTTTGCTGGGCCAGTCATAGCACCATTTATGGCAACTATAGGCGCCTTATCTGGCTTACAACTCACAGCATTAGGCTTAGCCGCCACAGCAATCACTACAGGTTTGGGTTATAAAATACATCAAGGTATAAAACATACAATAGCTAAAATATCTGTTAGAAGAAAGGAAGCTAAAGAACAAAGAGCCAGACCCATTATTCAGGAAACACTAGAAAGGTCAACACATACACAAGAAGCAACCAGGGGGGTAGGAGCAACAACCCCTGCAATAATAACAACACAGCAAATAAGAGATCCACAACCTCAAGCAGCGACTACAGAACAGACACGTACAGGTACAGTTAGGAATCCTCAAGGCCGTCCAAAAGCACCAGCATCCCCTGCACCAGCATTAGAAGAAGCACCTACAAAAGCACCAGCATCTCCTCAAGAACCAGAAGATATTTTTTACGACGCGGAAGATGGAGATTTACCCTCAACAGCGGCAAAACCAGCTAGTGCTGAACCTGCAAAAGCTGCGCAACCAGGCACCCATGCAGGTAGAGAAGCAGGGCGCAAACAAACTGGCACCCACGCAGGTAGAGAAGCAAAGCGCAGACAACCTGATGCTTCCCAACCAAAAAAAGGTTCGTTAAGACGCGAATCATAACAGAGTTGGTCACCATTAATAAAGACTATAAAAATAGTACAATTAACACTTAATAATAATAGCTATTAGATAATCTCTTATAATAGAGACTAAAATGCAATTCTACGCTTTTTACTCTTGACATAACAAAACTATAGTGTAAGCTACACTAGCTCAGCACTCGAATATATTGGGAATACATAATGGCGAAGAAGAATACAATTTTGGTGAAATTAGTCAGCACCGCAAAAACCGGTTTCTTTCTAGTAAAGAAGAGAAACCCTAAGAAATTGACAAAAAAATTGACCTTCAGAAAGTACGATCCTGTAATTCGTAAGCATGTTGAGTTTAAAGAAGAGAAATTAAAATAAATATAGATATATAGATATATGGCTACCAAAATACGTTTTACAAGACACGGCGCAAAAAAGAAACCTTTCTACTGGTTAGTTGTAGCGGATGCTCGCGCTCCACGTGATGGTCAATTTATAGAAAAGCTTGGTACTTACAATCCTTTGCTAGCTAAAGACAATGATAACAGAATTTCTTTCAACAAAGAAAGAATCAACTACTGGCTTTCAACTGGTGCACAACCTACAGAAAAAGCTGAAAAACTCTTTACTATTGAAGGCATCTCAATAAACTTCAAGAAAAAAACATTCAGAAAGAAATACGCTCCTGTTATAACTACAGAAAAGAGACTTTCTAAAAAAGCTCTTTTAAAAGCTGAAGAAGAATCAAAGAAAACTGACGAGCAAAGAGCAGAAGAAGCTTTAGCAGCGAAAGCTTTAGCAGAAGCATCAGAGAAACTTGATGAGCAAAAAGCAGAAGAAGCTTTAGCAGCAAAAACTATAGAAGAAGCAGCTACTACGGAAGCAGAAGCTCCTATAGTAATAGCTCCAGTAGAATCTGAAGATCCAGAAGCAAACTAGAACTCTTCTTAAAAAGATACCTTGTATAAATTTTTTTTCTATGTTATACACAAAAATGTAGTGTAGAATCCTTTCACCTACGGTATTATCATACAAAGGATCTCCTAGATATTATTTATATAGAGCTTAGAGAGACTAGGTACTATACCAAGTAGATATTGTATCGTCATTATGAATTATACCAAAAAATGCAGATTCCATTGCAGCGTTCTCAAATAATAGAGTATCTTCTGCCAAACAAGTAGGCGTTGACGTACACTGCTTTAATCTTTCGCTAATATATTGAAAGAACACCTCTGGATGTGAATTTTGCCCTATTCTAAAATCATGATGCATATTAGCTTGATGAATAAAGTTATCAAGCCAGGATTTTTGGTAATTAATCACTCCTGCGCTACCTCTTTTATAAAAGCCTTCTGGGTGAAATTGCGTTGCATATCTGAAACCATTTTCGTGACCATACGACATAGCTACACCACCTTCAGAAATTGCACCAAGCTCTATACCTTCCCCTAGCTTACCAACTACCCCTGCATAACCATGGGCTGTCATTCCTTTAAATGCAATATCGGAAAATTCACATTGATCAAGAGCTGTTTTTTGCTCTGCTTTTGTCATTGCCATGAAATGTGATAAGGTGCCTTTTAAATAACTAATAGTATGGCCCCCGCCGTGATAACCTTTTACAGGTTGAAGATACCCATTATGATTAAGCACAAGGTTTTGAGCGCCAGCACACATTCCAGTATATGGAATTTTATATTCAAGTGTTTTATCTAATGCTGTTTGATAAGTTTCTATCAAAATCATTTCTGACTGCCAATCAGCTTTGCTAAATTCTTGTTTATCTCTAGGATAATCATCCCCTCCTCCAGGATTCATCCATCCATCAAATTGCTTAATGAAAGGATCGCCTCCTTTCTGAATATGATTAAGTGTAACAAGATGAAATTTTACATTCGGATGCTCTTTAGTAGCCAATCTAGACCAAGACCACAGACCTGAAGACCAAAACCCTTCACCATGACTTATAGCAATATGAGTTACTTCAGGTTGCTTAGATGGAGCAAATAAATCGGCATCTTTTTTAAAAAAGTTAAATAGAGGATCTTTAGTTCTATCTAGTATTTCATCCTTAAACTCTTCATTGCTAATAAAATTATCTACCAAGCTTTCCCCAAACTCATTTAAGATGATATCAATATCATCTAAATGTTTAAATAACACTTCTGTGAACTTAGAATCGTGCTCTAATTGACTAGCTAATTCCAGCGCTGTTAAACCACTAGCACTTTTTTCTGTTAGACTATGCCCATCTTCAATCATTTGAATTGCTAAATCAATCTTATGACCAAGAACCGCAAGCTGTAAAGGCGTAAAGCCATATTGGTTTTTAATCTCTATATCTTTGAGTTCTTCTACAGATATCGTATTATTAGAAGAATCCAATAAAGAAATTTCTGTATCACTAAGCGAGATACCACTAGCATAGTCTTTAGCTAAATTATAAACATCTATAATATTCTGCGCTTTTGATTCCGAGGCTCCATGAACTCTAACAACCTCATAAACAGAATCAGCATCAAAAGAGTTAGGAAATCTTTTGATTGCTTCAACTAAACAATCTATACGAATATTATCGGTAATAACTGTTATCCATGATAGAGTACCAATTACCAGATCGGGAGTTAAAATCTTATCTATAAGCTCGAATTGATGATGAATAAATAAAGTTTCTAATATAGTCGAATTATACTCTTTATCTTTGTCTTCTAGTTCAGATTTAGCATTTACATTAACGCCAATTTCGATCGCATAATTAAAAATTTCCTCACGCGCTTTTATTTCATCGATTTTAATTACTTCTCTACCATTAACAAAAGTCCTTGTGAACAATGATTGAATTGCCATTCTAAGCAAGTCTTCAGTAGATAATGGCTTTGGAGCATTAACAAAAAGTTCCTTACAAGCAGATATGGTAACGGGGTTCAAATTATAAAACTCACTAACAGATATATTATTTATATTTGCTCCTTGACTTAATGCAGTATCAACTAGCTCATATATCAATTTCAGCTTTTCTGTATTGATAAAATAGTCGTCACCTGTATACTCTGCAGGATTTTGTTGGAGCGCTAATTTTAAAAAACTATCTGCAGATAATGAGTTATTTGTATTATTAAGTAATATTTCTTTATGAGCTGCTAAAAATTTTATACTTGGACGCAATCCTTCCATTGCAACTGTAATATTGGCACCTTTATTTATAGCAAACTCTAGCAAATCGCTTTGTAGCTTAATACTCTCATCTGATGAAGAATATCTACGGAATACTAACTCTAAAAATGCCTCAGTAGATAATGGATTTAGCAAATGATTAAGTAACATTTCTTTATGAGCTGCTAAAAATTCTAAACTCGGAGAAGAGCTCTTCACAGCAGCTATAATATCAGCGCCTCTATTTAGAGCCAAATCTATCAAGTCCCTTTGTAGCTTAATACTCTCATCTGAGTAAGCATCTGTACGAAATAGTAGCTTCAAAAATGTATCCTTGGATGAAGAGGCTAGGTGATCGAGAAAAACATCTTTATGAGTAAATAATATATCTAAGCCTACTTGGGTATCATACTTTAACGTATCTCCTAAATTAAGTAACAGCGTTACTATCTCTTTTTGGAGAGAGATATCATTTAACTGAACAGCCTGCTTCTTTAAAATATCTTCTAGAAAAATGTTTAATGGCAAATGCGTTATCAAAAAATCAAATGAGGATTTGATCTCAGCGAATGAAAGGTACAAGAAAAAACTATTCTTCAGATGCTTGTTATATTGTGTGGTTTGTACTAATGCGGCAATCAAATTGCCATTCTTTTCTCGAACAGCTTCTTCAAAAAGCGATTCTGCGTGATGCGAAATATGTTTTGCATTAAGCGCCTTAACTATTTCCTCAACAGAACCTGTATATGATTTATCAAGAGACATTTTACCACCACACCTATATCAGTTAATTTCAATAATACGTCATTATATAGCAAAATCCCTTAAAAGTCTAATAAAAGTTAAGGTTTTTGCATTAAACCAATAAAAATAGCCTATTGTATAATTTCCGTTTTACGACTACTATCTCTTAGAATTTTAGAGCTATACTTATGAATTATTATTCTTTTACGATTATATTACTAATGCTTGCCACTTTATTTGTAGTAATTATAGGCGTATCAAGACTAGCATTTAATAAAAAACAAGACACGAAAACAAGCAACAAGCTAATGGTATTAAGGGTTTCATTACAAGCTTTCATTATTTTAATAATCGCATGTCTTTACTTCATTAAAAATTAATTTCACAAAATATTATGAGCATCATCACAAGATTTGCACCATCTCCTACCGGCTTACTACATGTTGGGAATGTTAGAACTGCTCTTATAGACTGGCTTTTCACTAGAAAAAATGCTGGTACATTTATATTAAGAATAGACGATACAGATACCGAGAGGTCCACGAAAGAATTTGAAGATATTCTAAAGGAAGACCTAAAATGGCTAGGCTTGAATTGGGATTTTACTTTCAACCAAAAAGATAGATTAGATAGATATACAGAAGTCACAGAAACGCTCATAAAAGCTGGAATGCTATATCCTTGCTATGAAACAAAAGACGAACTGGAATTCAAAAGAAAGATTCAACTCTCTCAGGGAAAACCGCCCATCTATGATAGATCCGCTCTGAAATTGACAAAAGAAGCTATAAAAAATTATGAAGCAGAAGGCAGAAAACCTCATTTTAGATTTAAACTAAGTGATCAAGTGATTTCTTGGGATGATATGATACGTGGTCATGTAACTTTCGAAGCAAACACTGCAAGTGATCCTATTTTAATAAGAGAAAATGGCAGTTGGACATATATGATATGCTCAGTCGTTGACGATATAGATTTCAAAATTACCCACGTAATAAGGGGCGAAGATCACATAAGCAACACAGCTGTAAACATACAAATACTTAACGCTCTAGGAGCAAAACCACCTACATTTGCGCACGTTTCTAGAGTGGCATCGAGAACAGCAGAAATGTCAAAACGAACTGGGGGCTTCGATATTAAATCTTTAAGAGAACAAAATCTTGAGCCAATGACTATAATAAACTTCTTATCAACTATAGGAACTTCCAAGGCTCCAACAAAATTCACAGATATCTCTTCAGTAATTGCAGAGTTTGATATGAATAATTTCAGCAAAAATCCAACTATTTATGATGAAGAAGAGTTACTCGCTCTAAATCATAAAATTTTATCGAATCTAGAATTTAATGAGATCAAGCATAGGCTTGATGGAATTCATATTGATGAACATTTTTGGCTTACAGTCAGGAATAATATAAGCAAATTTGATGAACTAGAAATCTGGAACAATATATGCAAAAAACCAGTTACTCCAGTAATCCAAAAAGAAGATAAGGACTTTCTTATAGAAGCCTCTGAGTTACTCGCAAAAGAAGATTCATTTGACGAATTAACATGGGATAAATGGATTGGGAAAGTAAAATCTATCACGCCAAGAAAAGGAAAAGATCTATTCATGCCAATTAGGTTAGCTCTTACAGGGTTAAATCATGGACCTGAATTAAAAATTTTGCTACCACTAATTACTAAGGAGAAATCCGTAAAGAGATTAGCTGGAGAAGTAATATGATCATTGATACCATTACCAAAATCAGACAACTTTCTGCTCTTACAATCAATAGAATAGCTGCTGGAGAAGTCGTAGAAAGATCATCAGCAGTAGTAAAAGAACTAGTCGAGAACGCTCTCGATGCTGAATCCACAGAAATTACAGTCAAAATCGAAGCTGGTGGTAAAAACCTGATTTTAGTTTCTGATAATGGAACTGGGATGAGCAAAGAAGACCTAGAGTTAGCTGTAGAAAGACATACAACGTCAAAACTTGCAAATGACAATCTTCTAAACATAAAATATTTTGGATTCAGAGGAGAAGCACTTCCTTCGATAGGTTCTGTTAGCAGAATGTCTATAAAAACATGCTTAGAGGATTCAAATGAAGGATGGATGTTGAATGTTATTGGTGGTGACAAACAACAGCCGCAACCAATCCCTCCTCACAAAGGTACCACTGTAGAAATAAGAGATTTATTTTTTGCAACTCCTGCAAGATTAAAGTTTTTGCGCTCTGAAAAGACAGAAGTGCAACATGTGATTGATATAATAAAAAAAATTGCTGCTGCAAACCCGAAAGTCAAATTTTCTTTACACTCCGATCAGAAGTGCCTTTTAGATTACACATTAGCAGATATAGAAAATCCTGTGTTCTCTAGGATTGGTCAGATTTTCAGTAAAGAATTTATGGGAAACTCTATTGAGATCAGCAAGGCACATGAAGGCATGAAAATGACTGGATATATTAGCCTACCTACATATAATAAAGGCACAGCAAGCGACTACTACATATATGTAAATAATAGACCGGTAAAAGATAAATTACTGTTAGCTGCTGTAAGGATAGCATATCAAGATTTCTTGAGCAAAGAACGTTACCCAGCCGTTATATTGTTCCTTGATTTAGAGTGCGAATTAGTAGATGTAAACGTACATCCTTCCAAAACAGAAGTAAGGTTCAGAGACATACAAACTATCAGATCTTTTGTTATTCACAGTTTGAAAGAGGCAATATCATCTGGAGGAGATAGAACATCTTCTACAATAAGCCAAGATATGCTTATTTCTATGAAACCAGAAATGACATTTAATGAAAGCTTAGAACAACCAAAGCACTTTAATTACGCCCAGAGAAGCTCTACATCATCATATACGTCTATTCCAAGAAGCAAATCTCAATATAGCTTAAGCGAAATTGTACAAGAATTTAATAAACCTACAGTCAAAACTTTTGTACATGATGAAGAAGTTCTAGAAGAAAAAGAGCATCCTTTAGGTTCGGCAAGATGCCAACTTCATGAGACATACATAATTTCACAAACTCCTGGAAGCATAGTAATAGTAGATCAGCATGCAGCACATGAAAGATTGTTATACGAGAAATTGAAGCAACAATTTGATGCTAATGGTATAGAAAAACAAAGGTTATTAATCCCGGAAATTGTAGAAGTCTCCGAAAGTATATTAGAAAGAATATTATCAATAAAAGATCAACTAGAGACATTAGGGCTAACTGTAAATCAATGTACATCAACATCAATAATAGTCACAGAAGCACCACATCTATTAGGCACATGTAATGCTAAAAAATTAATGCATGATATAATAGATGACATTGATAGATTCGAAGAAAGCGTAAACTTAAAAGAATTAATCAACCACACCCTGGCAACCTATGCATGCCATCACAGTATTAGGTCTGGTAGAAAGATGAATATCGACGAGATGAACCAACTTCTTCGCGAGATGGAATTAACTCCACACTCTGGACAGTGCAATCACGGCAGACCCACTTATATAAAGCTTGAATTAAAAGACATAGAACGCTTATTTGGAAGATCTTGATTCCTTATTAGTGAATCAAATATATATATATTGATTTGCTATATTACTTAATATATTTTAACTATTAAATATAAATATAATTCTAATACTGGAGTGAATCATAAAATGACAAGAAGCAGCAGCAAAGATTATAAAGTAAATGGGATAAATATTCACTGCCCAATTGATATCAAAACTACTGATGAAAATGGTTATAAAAAATATCTTACTGATGACGAAAAACTATGTGATTTGCTTTCAGGTCTAAGAAGTCTTGCAGGATATAATTTGTCAAGAATGCAAAAGCTAAATGTTGAGTATAAATGCTCTCCTTGGTATAAAAAAAGTGATGAGGATGAGCGTGACAATCCAAATTGCAGCGATAACATATATAAACAATTTTCAGACAAATTTCAGGATGCCGCTTTAGCAGTGAAGAGTATACAAAATCAAATAGCGAGTAATAATATACATATATCTTCTGCAAAAGTTTTAGCTCAAGTGGCAATAAATGAAATAAGTCATTTAAAAAGCTATACCCAACAAAATTTAGATAAAGTAAATGCAGCTTTTGAAAAGGCATTTTATGATACAAATGTTGCAGGTGTAGGCACTGCAGTTGCTACATTATTCGGTGGCCTTGGATTCTTTTCTGCTTTTGCTAATATCGCCTTCTATAATAATGAATTTGATGGCAAAATAGACAGAGCTTATAATGATGCGATCGAAGTTAGTGACAAACTTACTGTAATTGCAGAAATTATATCGCATAGCAATTCAGATATGGATGTATACTAAGCCTTCCTAGAAGGTTAGTATCATTTGAGACAAAAAATAGTTGTTGACCATTGCACTATGTCTAAATAAGGCTTTGCCCCTGGATAGGCCACTAAACTAATCTGATTTTTGGATAATTTATCAACATAGCCTCGTTCTTCCTATTGAACTACTCTAGGAGCGCTAGCATTAGAATTTGTCGTCAAACTACTATTGGCAACATATGCATGCCCTCATAGTATTAGATCTGGTAGAAAGATGAATATTGATGAGATGAATCAACTTCTTAGTGAAATGGAATCAACGCCGCACTCTGGCCAGTGTAACCATGGCAGACCCACATATATCAAATTAGAACTGAAAGATATAGAACGCTTATTTGGAAGAACTTGACTTCTTCTTTGATTCTACAACTTTTATACCATTAGCAGAAACCATAGTATTCGGAAGAGTATATTCTTTATCTTTATCAACAATGGTCGTGCTTTGTAGTTCTATTGTTTTTACCACCCCTTCAAATTTTCCAACTAAAATTCTATCACCTATTGAAAAAGGTTTATAAGTTATGATCATTATTCCACTTAACATTGAAGCTAGCATGTCTCTTAGGGCAAAAGTAACTATAAAACCAGTAATACCAAAACCAGTTATAAGATTTTTAACATCAACCCCCCAGCTACCTAAAATTGAGAGAAAGCCAGATATCACAATGATGATACCGAAAATAGTTTTAACTATTTTGATGGGAGCGCTAAAATGCTCCGAAAACTTAGAAACAATAGATCGGAAGACAATGTTGTTTAGAAAATAAAGAAGTCCAAATATACTAATAACTACAATTGAACCAATGATCTTATAGTAAAGTTCTTGAGTAAAAATAGTACTTAAAAATGTTCCAAAGTCCATAATGCTTTACCTATTAAATTAATCCGCTACATAGTTCCCTTGCAACAAGTCAGCAAAGTAATTGGAGGGTAGCCTCACATAACTTATCAAAAGGACCAGAGATTTCATCAGACTGATTACAAAGATCTCTCAAACTAGTGATCCCTCGACATGTAGTGTAAAACATCGGGCAAGGTTTTTCAAAATCATAGTCTCTATCATTGCTGTCTCCATCTCTACTACCTCCTAACTTTGCAGGGCTCAAAAAGCCCCTCTGCCCTCTAATTGATTAATGTAACACAATAAAGAAGAGATGCAAGTATTCTTAGGAGCTCTTTGAGAGGCACTTACAGATATTTCCAATATATTTAATTAATCCCAAGATTTATAAAGATTTAGGAATCCAGTAAAAGATTCGAATCTTTGCTCTGCGCTTAGAGACCCAGTTGGGCTTTTTGCTGTGAATTTTGGTTTATAGTTTCCTTCTAATTCAACTCTATAATGACTAGAAAGGATTTTACCCTATAAAAAACCTAATTGACCGGAATCTGCAACGCTTTCTTCTTTGAACGTATCATTAAGTTTTACAAGTAAATTCTCCACATATGCATCACATATTAATTTGATGATCCGAAATATAGGATAAAATGACTAATAGAAGATTAACTTCTTACTAACTAAAATCTATGATGAAATTTTATCTTGGTCATCATTTGGTTTTTTGATGCTATCTGTTTGGTTTAAAGCATTATCGTTTAATGCTTCTTTTATAACAAACTCATTATCCCAAACGCTTTTATTTTCTATCAAGAGTTTTTTAGAAAATAGTAACTGGTCTACTTCTTCTTTACTCATGATGCCGTTTAAGACTTTAGCTTCTAGATCTCTCACTCTATGATAAGGTTTATCAAAACAGATCATTGCGAACCCTACACTTGCTACAATTGAGCAAATCATAGATAAAGCTAGAGCACCAGAAGTAATGAAAGTTGCAATAGCAGAAATAGATAAAGCTATTAACATGAAAGAAATTACAGCAATTTTTCTAAAGATATTTGCACTTTGATAAGAGGTAATAATTGTTTCAAACATTCCTCTAGGAGCGGAAGCACCAGCTTCTTTCAAGATGCTGATTATTTCCTGGTCATTATTTTTTAATGCGATAGAGAGTGGATTAGCAAATGATATGTTAATACTGTTTACGCTTGCGCCATTTTCTATTAATTCTTTGGTTAGTACAGCGTTCCTACAAGAAATAGAGAAGTGTAAAGCAGTGTCATCATATCTATTTTTAATATCAACTTCAGCGCCATTAGCAATTAAAAGCGATGCAACGCTAGTATGATTATATTGAGTTGCAAAATGCAAAGGCGTAGATCCATGGTCATTTGTAGCATTTATATCTGCACCTTTATCTATCAATAGGCTAGCAATTTTAACGTACCCCTTGATAGCAGCAAGATGCAATGGAGAATTATTATTATCATCCTTTTGGTTTACATCTACATTACTATCTAACAATTCTTGAACAAGAGTTGTGTTCCCAGAAAGAACTGTAGAATGTAGAGCTAATTTTCCTTTTGTTTTTATCATAACAAAAATTATTTTACTTTTCTAAATCTTGAATATTGTACATGTGATTGGTTAACAATTCATTAATGCGTTAATTTTTATATATAAATTCTATGGAACTTTGTTATTAACATATGAAAATAAAGGTATATACTGTTCAAAATTATATAAATACTTTGGTCATTTTGTATGAATAGAAATATATGGACGGTAAGTTTGGCCGTTTTTACGATGTTTTTTGGCGCCGGCAATATGACCTTACCTCTCCTTCTATCACAAACATGGCCTAATAATTGGTTCATAGCTTTTATTGGATTCTGTGTAACAGGAGTGCTAGTAACATTCATTGGTTTAATTGGTGGGGTTATTTCTAGCACTACCAAAGAGTTTTTTGCCCCCCTTGGTCTGACGTTCGGTTTTATAGTACAAGCTGTCTTAATATGTATAGAAGGACCATTTGGGGTAGTGCCAAGATGCCTAATAGTTGCATATGGCGGTGTAGAATCAATTTTTCCAGAAATGAGCAGATTAGTTTTTTATACCATCTCTGCCATTTTATTGTTTTTTCTCATACTAAACAGAGGCAAACTTGTTAAGATTATTGGTAACTATATGACACCAGTGATGCTGTCTTTGCTCGCTCTTATTGTTTTGATAGTGATGTATCAGAATAGAAACGTAGGAATTAATATTAATTATGGTTTCGATTCTAATGCATTTAAAGATGGTTTCTTAAAAGGGTATTTAACATACGACCTCCCTGGCGCTATATATTTCACAACAATTGCCATGTCTTATCTTAAATCACTTGGTCAGAGCAAAAAAGTTATGATAGTAAATGGACTAAAAGCTTCTGCTATTAGCTCTATCTTGTTGATAATAGTATACGCTCTATTCTTTTATATAGGATCACATTATACAGAAGAACTACGAGGGATATCACCAACCCAGCTTCTACCTACTATAGTAAAATTATCTTGTGGTAAAATTTTAGCTGGAATATTTGCAGCAGTAATATTTTTGGCTTGCATAACTACCGCTGTCGCTGCTTTAACTATATGGACAGATTTTATTTACAATATCTTCAAAAGATACAATATAAAATATGATGTAATATTATTTATTAGTATTATTCTAACTATAATAGTGTCTAATCTAGAATTCATAGGATTGATGAATTTGTTATTACCTGTACTAAGCATTATGTACCCATTCTTAATCATACTATCATTGTACAACATAGTGACAAAATATAAGAATAATCATGAGTAATAAAAAGAAATGCTGGGTAATAGCAAATGGCACTGTAGGCGTTCTGAATCAAGCTTTAGGGCTAGCTGAAACACTTGGGATCTCTTTCACAACCAAAACATTCATTAGAAAGTTTCCGTACTCGCTAATACCAATCTCAATAGTCGCCGATTTACAAAGCCACCTTACAGAAGACAGCGATAAAATGGAACCGCCATGGCCAGATCTACTAATTGCATCTGGCTCAAAATCTATATCTATAGCGCAATATATAAAAAAAGTAAGTAATAATAAAACCTACATAGTATATGTTCAAGACCCAAGAATATCCAGTGATCGCTTTGATTTGATCTTCAGTATGTATCATGACAAAATTGAAGGAAAAAATGTCTATAAAGCAGACATGTCCTTACACAGAGTAACAGAAAAAAAACTGAAAGAAGAAAAGAAAAAATTTGCACCTTTATTTAATTCAATGAAAAAACCATTCAATGCAATAATTATTGGTGGGCATACAAAAAGATATAAAATGAATAAAAATAGATGTGATGATCTATTCAAAAAAATAAAATTCATTATAGAAAAGAATCCAGGAACAGCGTTAATAGCGCCATCGAGAAGAACTCCTGAATACATGATAAATCTATTAAAAGAATATTCAGAAATAAATAACAATATCTATGTGGCAGATTTAGAAAACAAGGAAAACCCCTACCTTGCTATCATTGCTTTATCTGACAAAATCTTTGTGACTAATGATTCTGTAAGTATGGTTTCAGAAGCGTGCGCTGCAGGAAAAGAAGTATATATACTTGAGTTATTAAATATGAATCATTCAAAACTAGTTAGGTTCGCTAATAATATTGTAACTCTAGGATATGGATCAATATTTAACTATGAGAAAACAAAGAAAGCTCACATAATAAAACGCAACGAGACGGAAAAAGCAGCCCTATTTCTTAAAAGGAAACTCATTCAGCAAAGGGGCTTTACAGAAAGTGACTTCAAGTGTTAGAGACCAGCTTGGTTTATTATATCTTTTAAAATCGCTAGTAATTTTTCATCAAACGCATCATTGATTTTCCTTTGATCAAAATGCCTTTTAAATGCAATCACTACATCTTTTGTTTGCTGCCCAAAAACACCATCTACGCTGATTTTGTATCCATATTTTGATAACAACTCCTGAACTAATGTAACAGATTCTCCCTCATCTCCGAATTGCACAAAAAACCCTTCGTGCGAAGATTGTTCTGGTAAATTTGGATATATACCTATTCCATGAGCAAATAATTGGCTCCAAGGAAAATTTTCTCCAGGATCATCTTTTCTATCTGGTGCAATATCAGAGTGGGCAACGATATTATGTGGATTTATAGAATAACGATAAATAATGTTTTTAAGAAGACTTATAACGCTATCCATTTGCTGATTAGTAAAATTTTTTAACCTATTACCGGAATTATCAGTATCAACTATTTCTATCCCGATTGAGTATTGATTTAAAGATTCACGTCCACTCCAAGAACTTAATCCAGCGTGCCAAGCAATTTTTTCTTCTGGAACTAGTTGATAAATCTTACCCTCTAAATCAAGCAAATAATGACAACTAACTCCAGATTCTTTACTACACAACCTTTCTAAAGAATCATACTTAGAGATATGTGTAGAATGTATTACAATAGTATCAATTTTATCTGATCGATCTTGATAATTTGGGGATATAAAACTAGTTTTATCTATATTCATTTAATACCTAATGTGCTTATTTTCACCATCCATGACTACAGAGAAATCATACACATCTTGATTATAAAAAACACTAGCGTCTTGATTAAACCTTGCACCAAGTATTTTAGGATCGCCCACTTCCTTCTTTGTAACTTTTTTATGCAATTTAATTTGGGTCTCAAATACAGGGAAACCTTTGATACGAGCAAGGAAATTGATAACGCCAGAATCTTGATTAGCTCTACCACTTAAAGGAGCTACCGTCACAAAAGAGAACTGGCCTTGATTATCAGAATAAGCGATGCCCTCTCCTTTAAATTCACTATACATTTTATAGTTCATTTTATATTTTTCGTATACTGGAGCAAATTTCTTATTATAGCGATAATCTCCGTATTCATCCTTCTGCCATAAGTAAATTTTTGCATTTGCGATAGGGATACATTCTTTATCAAGTACGATGCCTCGTAATAATATCTTCTTAGAATATTCATTTTCGAAACCGCCAATAGCTCTTGTTAGATCATTATATGTAGAATAAGTTCCTGGTTGATATGAAGTCTCTGATGAAAAGCTAGGAGTGCATTTTGAAAACACACATTTACTAGGCTCAGTATCTGCAAAGACATTGAGCGTAGTAAAAATAATAAAGCCTATGATATATATATTTTTTTTCATTTTAAATTCATCCTTTTTATGTAATCGACGTCAGTATTTGTCACTTCAGAATAACTGAAACTCAAACCATCTGCATAATCTAATTTTGTTTGAATAATTTTTATATGACTAGTTTTATTGTTCTTAAATTTTACACCTCTAAGGTCAGCTGCTTGAAAATGCAACTTCTCCAAATTTGAATTGCTGATTTTAGCATCATTAAATTTAGCATTATGAAATTTAACTTTATGAAAATCAGAATTCTCAATAGTAGCATTATAAAATGTTGCACCTGTACAATCTGCACTTTTAAGCTTCACTGAGTGCAGAGTTGCTTCATCAAATTTTGCTCCTTGTAAATTTGCATTGCTAAAATCTATATTTTTTAATCTTGCACCAGAAAAATTCACACCTGATAAATCAGCACCTTTCATACTAGTATCAGATAAATATGTTTTGATCAAAGACGCTCCTTTCAAGTTTGCAAAATCTAAATTTGAATTATAAAGAGTTGCGCGATTAATCACAGTATTTCTTAATTTTGCACCTTTTAACGTCGATCTAGAAAGATCAGCTCCTGTCATATCGGCATGACTAAAGTCAGTCATATTTAAATTGGAACGAGTTAAATTTACACCTCGAAGATTACTAAGATTCAGATCAACACGTTCAAGATTAGTTTCGCTAAAATTAAAACCAAATTCTTTTGTTAAATCTAATGGTTTTTTATCAGCTCTCTGTTTTGCAATATAGTCAACAACCTCAGCCTTAGATATAGATATACCAGCTTGCTCCTGGAAGACTCTTTTGATGCTTTTAGCAAATGTATGGTTATCGTCTTCTTTCGTATTGTTTATAAGAAATCCATACAAATAAAAGAATAAAATAGCTAAAGATATTACTACTAAATTCCACCCAACAATCAATGTTATTCTACGTGAAGATTTATTCATAATGATTCACCAATAATAATAAGAAATCCTATTCTTTAATTATTAACAAATCACTAATTCGAATGTTTTATCTTATAATAAAAAGAATCTTATTCACAAGTGTCTTATTCCCAATATAATTAATCATGTTGATGGGTAATAAATAGTGTTTTAAGCCCACTAAAGTTGTTGCGAATATATTAGATTTTATTTTACTTTTGTTACTAATCATGAAATTTACGTCACTAATAAAATATGCAATTATCGGGTTTATTATAGTATCTATCTATAATGGAAACAAAGGATCTATAAAAGATCTAGCTAATAAAACAACAAGATACATGAGATCTTTTGAAAGTACGCCGAAGAAAGAAAGTGTAGAACCAGAGCAAAAACAAGAACCTACAGGATCTATACCATTTAAAGTAGAACCAAAAGACAATAACTCAGCGATATCTAATATGACTGTAAATATAATTAACAAAGTATTAGATAATCCAAACGGCAGAATCATTTTTGAAGGCCTAGTAAATAAAATGGTTACGAACTACCATGGCACACTTGGAGAAGATATAATACATAAAGAATACATAGCAAAAGATATTCTAATAGGAAGCGGGAAAACCGCTCTATGTGGCGATGAAGTAACAATCACATATAATATTAGTCAGTCTGCCGATAAAACAGATTCCTCTGACCTACCAAGTACTACTAAAACTCTATTTATAGGCAAGCAAGAGCTTGGTAAAAGCTTAGAAAATGGACTGATAGGCATGAAAGAAAAAGGACAAAGAAAAATACTATACAACGAAGAAGAGATTCTCAAAAAAAACGCAGCTGAAGGAAAGAAAGACTTTCTCTTAGCAAGCGTTACACTTGATAAAATAAATCAAAAACTAGCAGAAGAAAACGACTGGGGTATTTTTGTTGATAAGAATTCTTTTGCTGTGATAGGCCCTAAAATCATGTGCGGTGATATTATAGAATCTTATTACAAAATCAGAGATATGAAAGGCAATATAATATATGATTCAAAAGAAAAAAATAACAAAGTAATATTTGAAATAGGTTCTAAAAAAACACCACAGAAAATCTCTAATGGACTAATGGGGTTAGTTAAAGATAAATCAAAGATCTCTGTTATAATCGATAAAAAATCACTCCAATATACAGATAAAAAAGGCAAAAGACTTCTTCCAGGAGATCCAAAAGATGAGTTGTTTATAATTGATATTGACACATCTAGTTAAAAGCAAAACTACATTAGATTTTTCACTTTGTTCTTTCAACCTTAGTAAATAATCGAAGAAAATTCTTAGTGGTTTCCGTAGCAACTTCTTCTGATGTTTTTTCCAATAAAGCAGCAAGGTAATCAACTGTATACTTCACAAAAGAAGGCTCATTCACCTTGCCACGCATAGGCATAGGAGCAAGATAAGGCGCATCAGTTTCTACCAGTAGCCTATCTAGTGGAAGGTTTTTTACAACCTTTCTCAAATCTTCTGCACTTTTAAAAGTAATGATACCAGAAATAGATATATACATGCCTAATTTTAAACATTCATCTGCAAGCTCTTGAGTTGCAGTAAAACAATGTATCAAGCCAGGAAATTTCTTCCTATGCATTTCTTCTTTTAGAATTTTGATTGTATCTTCATCTGCAGATCTTGTGTGAATGATGACTGGTAATTGAGTTTCTTGTGCAGCTCTAATGTGATTGATAAACGATTCACGTTGCGAATCTTTATCACTATGCTCATAGTAATAATCTAAACCAGTTTCTCCTATGCCTATAACTTTTTTGTGCTTTGTATAATTTACGATATCTTCTGTTGAAATAATCCCCTCATCCTTTACTTCATGTGGATGAACACCTACAGAACAATAAATATTCTCATGCTCTTCAGCTATTTTTTTTACTTTGTGAAATTGAGATATTTTTGTGCAAATAGTCTGCAAAATTCTTACATCAGCAGCTTTTGCTCTTATTAAAACCTCTTCTATATTCGGAGAAAGTTCATCAAAATCTAAATGACAATGAGAATCAACAATCATACTACTATCCGCGGGAACACCCCTACTGGTTGTAAAATCTTATTTCCAACTAAAGCATTGGATTTATTTAAGAATTCGAAGGATCTATTATCTTTTGGAACAGCAAGCTGGTCTAAAAATTTATTTGCAGAATCTGGAATAAATGGAATTAAAATTATAGAAAAATACCTTATCGCTTCCATAGTGATATATAAAACTTCTGACATTTTTTTGGTATCAGTTTTTTTCAAATCCCATGGAGCGGTTTGATCTACAAAAATATTGATATTATCAACAAAAGATATAATTTCTTCAAGCGCCTGGTGAAATTGATAGCTATCTACTTTTTCTTTGATCTTATTAAATAAACCTGCAGCTTCCTGTAATATTTTATATTCTTTATAGAAAGAATCGATTTGATCTTTATTATAGCTTGGTATCGATCCATCACAGTTTTTATAAACCATTGAAAGAGTACGCTGAGCTAAATTTCCAATTTTATTTGCAAGTTCACTATTAATTCTTGCATTAAAAGAACTCTGAGAAAAGCTACCGTCATTCCCAAATGACATTTCTCTCATGAGATAGTAACGAACTTGATCAAGACCATATTCTTTCACTAAGCCTACTGGATCTATAACATTGCCTAAAGATTTAGAGATTTTCTCGCCTTCATTTAGCCACCATCCATGGCTAACGATTTGCTTTGGTAATTCTATACCCGCTGCCATTAAAAAGGCTGGCCAGTAAATAGCATGAAATTTTGTAATATCCTTCCCTACCATATGCAGATCTGCAGGCCAGAAACCTTTGAAGTCTTTCTCTTTATCTGGAAAACCAAGAGCAGAAATATAGTTAGTTAGAGCGTCGAGCCATACATACATAATATGGTCTGTGTCTCCAGGCACAGGGATACCCCATTTAAAACTAGTCCTAGATACAGATAAATCCCTCAAACCACCTTTTACAAAACTTATAATCTCATTGAGTCTATACTTAGGGAACACAAAATCTGGATTCTTATTATAAAAATCGAGTAAAGGATCTTGCCATTTTGATAGATCAAAAAAATAGCTTTCTTCTTCTATCCATTCAACTTCTGCACCAGTTGGAGCTTTACCATTTACTAATTCATCTTCAGAATAAAAGGATTCATCTCTGACAGCATACCAACCTGCATACTTACCTAAATATATATGACCTTTTTCTTTTAGAAGATTCCAAAGTTCAAATACACCAGCTTTATGTCTTTCTTCTGTAGTACGGATAAAATCATCGTTACTTATATTCATAAGCTCAAAAAGACTTACAAATTTCTTTGCAACTTGATCAACAAAGTCTTGTGTCTCCATGCCTAATTTTTGTGCAGATTGCTCTATTTTTTGTCCATGCTCATCAGTACCAGTGAGAAATTTTACTTTAAAACCTTCCATTCTTTTAAATCTAGCTAATACATCGCAAACTATAGTTGTATAAGCAGTACCAATGTGTGGATCCGCGTTTACATAATATATAGGTGTAGTAATATAAAAGTTTTTCTTAGACATTTTTTACATGCATGATTTTGAAGAAGATTATAAATACCACATTATAAACACTTAGGCTACATAACTCTGCTTGATTTATTAGAGTTCTAACTTCATGGAATACTTTATTCCATTCTTCTAAGGTTCTTAAATTATATGTTTTCTCTAAGACTAAAAATTCTTGCTCTATAATTCTAGAAGGTTCACAAATTTTGAATTTTAACGTTTTACTCATAAAACGCTCCATCAACATAATAAATATCGGCCATTTTGTATCAGCAGCATCTTTTGTAAAATATTTATCCAGAAACTTATATAAACCGTTTATATTAGTATTAAAGCTTTCCATGATACTCAGCATTTCTTGATAGAAATTGATATCAATTTCACTGGCAAAATCAGCGGCAAAAGGCATCTTAATATTAATGCACCTAGACCTTACAGTCTTCAATACAGAAGATTGGTTATGGGATATAAGTATAAAATAAGAGTTGGAATTACAGTCTTCTAGAATCTTCAATAAAGCATTGCTAGATTGGATATTAAGAGAATCCGCTGAATCAATAACTATAATTCTAGGAATATCATTATAAGAAGTTTTGCTCAAAAAATCATATATATCTCTTACCTGATTAATCAGGATTTTATCTTTATTTGATTTTACCCAAAGCACGTTAGACTGATATAAAGCATCTGATAGAAGCGTTCTTCTTATAACATCTTCAACAAACTCTGCCTTACCAGAACCTTTAGGGGCTGATACAAGAAAAGCATTTGAAAAATCCTTTCTACTTAGAATATCGGAGAACTTTTGCTTTGCTTCTTCTATATTGCTTGCATGATCAACTAACATGATCTTATCTAGACTATTAAGTTACATAGTCTTATATTATTACCACAGAAGCTAATGAAAATCTCATAAAAATTTAATAGTATGAAATCTGAAGATATTGATAAAATTTTTCAAGAATTTTACCAAAGAAACCCAAATCCAAAAACTGAGCTTATTTCCCACAATACCTATACCCTTCTTGTGGCCGTTGTATTATCTGCACAATCTACAGATTTAGGAGTCAACAAAGCAACAACAGCGCTTTTTCAAGTCATCAACACACCAGAAGATATGATTGCTTTAGGAGAAGAAAAACTCAAAGAATATCTAAAAACAATTGGATTATTTAATACAAAATCAAAAAATATCATCGCTCTCAGTAAAAAATTAATTCAAGAATATAATTCTCTAGTCCCTGACTCTTTTGAAGAATTAATAAAACTACCTGGTGTTGGAACAAAAACAGCCAAAGTAATTTTAAATGCCGCATTTAATAAGCCACTAATAGCAGTAGATACTCATGTCTTCAGAACGTCTGTTAGAATAGGTCTGAGCAATAAAAAAACAATTAAAGCAGTAGAAGAAGATTTACCAAAAAAAATTCCTGAAAAATGGAAATCAAATGCTCACCATTGGTTAGTGTTGCATGGTCGTTATATTTGCAAAGCAAAAAAACCATTATGTTCCGTCTGCTTTATATCAAGCTATTGCAAGTATTTTCAAGAGATAGTGAATCGCTAATTACAAATGGCTCTTAGGACCAAGGCCTATGTATAGCCTCTTTTATTGAATACTCATAACGAATTTTCTTGCCTTCCAAGTATATAAAATAGGAACCTTTTTCTTCTAAGTCTTTTGAAGTAATAATCAGCTCGTTATTCTGGTTATTAATTTTGATAGAATTTATATCATTAGATTTTCTTTTATATCCATTAAGCTCCACATCTATGAGATAACGATTGTTTGCAAAAGAATAATGATTCTCTTTTACAAAAATTTTTCTGATATCATGTGTATTCGTTAAGCTAAGCCATTGATTTTTGTACCAATTTGAATATCTATTTTTTCCTCCTATTTTTAGCAAAGTACTATCGTTTTTGACTAAAATACTTTTATATTTTGCATCAATTATCATTGAAGGAAACTTTAGTGTAAATAACATAGCTAAAGATAGAACCACTGGTATCGTACCCAAAATTCTCCACTTACGATCCCATAATGTTAACCAGAGAAAACCTGATACAAAAATTACCAGAATATATGCTGGAATTGTTGGAAGTAAAGATATAGAACCAGGTAGATCTCCAATATATCTAGCCACTTTTAACATTGCTTCTATTCCTGTGTTCATGACAAAGATTCCTGGCTGCTCAAGCCCAAAAGGCATCAGTAAAAATGTCAATACGACTCCAGGCATAATAAGAAAAGATACAATGGGCGCTGAAATTAAATTTCCTAACACAGAGTAATGTGAATAATTATTGAAGTGGTACAATACAAACATTGCCGTTGAAAGACCTGCAACAAATGAAGAAAATACCACTCCCAAAAAATAAACTTTGAGTTTACCAATAACACCTCTATTACTGCTAAATTTTTTACCGATTTTAGTTACATAAAATTCATAAGATGCAACAAGCCCAAGCACAGCAGAAAACGACATTTGAAAGCTTGGATGAAATATAGATTCTGGCATAAAAATAAGTATTAGCAAGGCAGCAAAACATAAAGATCTTTTTGCATCCTCTTCTCTATCCATCAATACAGCTACTATGATGAAAGAAACCATTATAAAGGATCTAATCGTTGCAATTTGCATACCCGAGATAAGTAAATAAAATAATGTACTCGCCATAGAAACAATAGCTGCAATTTTTTTTATATTATATTTATGAGCAAAATAGACAAAATTACTAAGTGCAGCTCTAACTATAAAGAAACATATTATTGAAACCAAAGATAGATGCACGCCAGACACAGATAAAATGTGACTTAAACCTGATTTTCTCATGTCTTCTAATATTTCATTATGTACTGAATTTTGCTCCCCTATCATTAACGCAGCAGCAACTTTACCATTTTTTTCTCCTAGATCATTAATCAATGCAGTGTATATCTTCCCCCGTAAAGACTCTAAAGATTTGCCAATTGATTCCTCTATATTCTTACCTTCAATAACCTTTACATTTGATACAGCAAAACCATTTGCATCAAGGTTATTAAAATAAGAATGCCTACTAAAATCATACTTATTTGGAAAAAGCGTTTTTGATATAGGATGAATGTCTGCATAGAGAGAAATATTTGTGCCTACGGTTAATTCATCGCTATTAGTTTTTACAGTAAGTTGAACTATCTTTGGCTTTATAGTATGAATGTCCGGCGCATCTATATCATGTATTTTTAAAATAATTTTTTTTCCTTTTTCTAGTGGATATATCTTTTCAATAACTCCAGATATTTTTGCTTTTTTTAATGGAACATTTAATTTACTAGATAGTAAATTTGAAGTACGAAAAGACGAGTTCACAACCGCTATTGAGAAACACAAGAAACAAATAGAACAAGCAAACAGTATAAAATTATTGCGGAACAAAAATACAAAAACAGCAGATAAAAGAGAGAAACTAATCCACAATTTTATATCTGGCTCTTCTGATAAAGAAAAGTAAAACATCGTTCCAAATGAATAGAAAACAATGAGCCATAAAACCCAATTGCCTATATCAGAGAAAAAATTATCTTTAAAGAAGAGTAATATATTATGAAAAAGATTTTTATTTATAAAAAACATCCCCCAGCGCATTTATAAAATTGCTGAGGGACACTCTATAAAATTTTAAACAATAAATCTAGCTAATACTGTTACGATATGATTCACGATAGTATTTTAATGTGAATAAAGTCATGCATACAAAAAATATCACATAAAGTGCAACTGAGTCATGCCTTGTATGATTCACCAACCATGTTCCAACTAATGGAGCAGTTCCACCAAAAATTGCAACACTAGTATTGTATGAAACAGAAACACCAGTAAATCTCACTCTAGTAGGGAATAACTCCACTAAAGCTGCAGGCATAGGTCCCATATAAAACCCTACAAGTGCAGAAAATATAATTTGTGATATTGCAGCAATTTGGAACCCATTTTGGCTTAGAAGCCAAAAGATAGGATACATCAATGCAACCATACATATCGCTGTATATTTCATTACTGGTTTTCTACCATATACGTCAGATGCCCACGCACCTAAAGGAATAGCAAGGGTAGCAACGGTAAGACTTAATAAGTTGACCTGCAATGAGTCCACATAGTTATACCCTAATGTCTTGCTCATATAAGTTTTAACAAATATCGTTAAAGTATAGAATGGTACAGTTACAGTTAAATATATACCAACAGCTAATAAAAGTTCTGGTGTGTATTGTGAAATTATTTCTTTTACAGGTTGAGAAGATATATCATTACTTTCTTTTGCCTTTAAGTATATAGGGCTTTCTTCTAATCCCATACGAACATAAATTCCTATAAGCCCAACAACCAATCCTAATAAGAATGGTATTCTCCACCCCCATGCTTCAAAATCTGCTTCTGGCATAGAGTGAGCTACGGCTGTAGCAACAAGTGATCCAAGTAGCATACCACCTGTTAAGCTCATCATACTGACACTACCGACAAGGCCTCTTTTTTTGATTGGAGCATACTCTACCAAGAAGGCTATACACCCACTAAACTCCCCACCGATAGAAGCACCTTGAATCAGCCTAATAACAGCAAGTGCTATAGGGGCAAGAATTCCGATACTGGCATAAGTTGGCAGTAAACCAATGCACGCAGTTGGGATAGCCATCAACAAAATAGATGCAGCAAGGGATGTTCTACGACCATATTTATCGCCAATATAACCGAATATTACACCACCAATTGGTCTCATAACAAAACCGGCAGCAAATATACTATAAGTTGCTATTAGGCCAACATATGGATCATATGAAGGGAAGAAGTGTTTACTCAAGATTAATGCGAAGTGGCCATACAATGCAAAATCATACCACTCTAGTGCATTTCCTATCATACCAGCAATAATTACTTTTCTCATATGCCTTCATCACATTAAAATTAAAGAAGCGGGAATTCTATTCCTTTAAACGGTAAAAATCAAATATATTATTATATACTTACACTATTAAAATTAATTATCATAACCCACATTAGTGTTAGTAGATGTATATGTCATATCATCTATGACATAATTTGGATAGGCGCCATAGGCATCACATACTTGATTTATAGAGCTTAGATCCTGATTTAGCATGTCCTTATGCAAGCCTTTTCTTAATACTAACAAAGAATGAATACCAAAATCATTAGCGCCTTTTATATCAGTACGCAATGCATCACCTATTGCTATAATACGATTTTTCGGTATAGATTTTTCTTTTATATATTCAGATAAAGTAAATTCATATATTGGATAATGAGGCTTGCCAAAATAGGTCACTTTGCCACCAATCTTTTCATACATATCTGCGAAATATCCAGGTGTATATACAGAGCCTTCCCCATGTGGGGCAGTTAAATCAGGGTTAATACAAAGAGCTGGTATTTTATTTGCAGCTGCAATTTCTAATTGATCTTGCCACATCTTTAATTCACTTAAATCTTTTGAAACCACAGATATAATAACATAATCAACGTCAGATGAGATATCATCTACAAAATTCATTGATAGTTTTTTGAAATTTCTAAAATTATTACCAAGATCAAAAAATTTTTTTTCTTTTGAAAGACTTGGATCATGTTTGACTTGATGCCTAAAAAACTCTCCAGAACTCATCACTTGATAAGAGTCTTCAATATCCATACCAATGGACAAAAGAAAAGTTTTAATGCCACCAGAATCTTTTGAGGAATTTGAAAGAAATACTATATATTTTTTGATTTGGTGCAAATGCCTTATGAAGCCCACTGTATCATCTAAGAGACGCTCTCCATCATGAACAACACCACAAAGGTCAAAGACGAACACATCATGTTCAGAAACTATACGCTCAAGATTAGATAATTTTTCTATTATTGGCGACATGAACTTCCCCAAATGAAAGAAATCAACTTATTTGTATAGTCTTTCTTTTATTCTAGCCGCTTTTCCTTTCAATGCTCTCATGTAGTATAGTTTAGCTCTTCTAACTATACCTTTTTTGACAATTGTAATACTCTCAATTCTTGGAGAATATAAAGCAAACTTACGTTCAACACCTTCGTTGTAACTGATTTTCCTTACTGTAAAAGTAGAGCCAAATCCGCCATTAGATCTTGATATGCACAAACCTTCGTATGCCTGTACCCTTTCGTTTGATCCTTCTATAATTCTAACATTTACCTTAATGGTGTCACCTGGTTTAAAATCTGGTATTGTTTTCCCAGCTAGCAAAGAAGATACTTGGTCCTTCTCAAATTTCTCTAATAAATTCATTTTTTCCCTTAAGATGTATAAAATTTCTAAGTTATGGGGCACAGAATACGCTATAACGCACTAAAGTTCAACTGATTTTTTACTTAAGCAAGTCAGGTCTATTTTTCGCAGTAATCTCTTTTGATTTTTCTAAACGCCACTCATTGATTTTCTTATGATTGCCGCCTAGTAAGATGTCTGGAACATTATGCCCTTTCCATGTGTTAGGCTTGGTGTATTGAGGATATTCAAGTAGTTGTTCGTACTTTGTATTAAGAGCAAAACTCTCTTCCATATCAGCATTTTTCAACACACCAGGTATAAGGCGCACGCAGCTATCGATAAGAGCATAAGCAGCTATTTCCCCGCCAGATAAAACATAATCACCAATGCTAATTTCTTCTACATTATAATGATCTATGACTCTTTGATCTATACCCTCATACCTACCGCAAATTAATATGATATCCTTATGGTCTAGTATCTCTTTTACTACTTTTTGATTCAGCAATTTGCCTCTTGGTGACAAATATATGATTTTTTTAATATCATTTTGTCCCATGATGTCATCTATCGCACACCCGAGAACATCAGGCTTTATTAACATGCCTCCACCACCACCGACCGGATAATCATCTACAGTCTTATGTTTATCAGTAGAAAAGTCTCTTATGTTGATTGCTTCGAAATCCCATAGTTTTCTTTTTAATGCATCTCCAACAACTGACTCATTTAATGGCCCAGGAAACATCGAAGGAAATATAGTAAGAATTTTGACAGAAAAATTTGTCATGGAGTATTGATATTGATTTTGATTAACATGAAAATGAACTTATATACCAAATCGTCTATTATTGCAGTATATCGTTTAATAATTTATTCTTATTTTGCAACTTGCATCCAGTTCTGTCTAGAACCTTTACAATCGCAGTATTATTGTTTTTTATAGCGATCATTAAAGGGGTTTCCTTATAGCTATTAGTTTCGCTGACATTTGCTCCTCTTTTTATTAAAAATCTAACTATATCGATTTTATTATGTAAGGCAGCATAAGAAAGAAGACCATATCCATTTTTATTTCTGATATTTAATAAATTATAGTTATCTAATAAAGCCCTTAAAAGATCAAGGTCGTCATTTTCAATGGCATTAAAAGACCAATTTCTCAAATCAGTCAAATAAAAAGGCTTTGGTAAATTCGAGTGATTATAAATATCACTTGGTAGAATCTGAGTTTTGAAATTTGTAGATAAGAACCTATCCATTTTTCTTATCGCATATATTTCTTTATCCGACTTATCTAGATGCTTTAATAATACAATTTTATCAAGAAGACCAAGCTCATCAGATGTTAGATCATAATGCGGAGTAATATTATAACTTTTAGTGTTTGTGGCACTTAAAACTTCAATTCCTGTTATTGTATCAGCAAAATACCTATATCTATCTGAATTTTGCATAAATGCAGCAGAGTCAGCGTCATACTGCTCTTGTGAAACATTCCAAAATTTCTTAGAATTTGGGCTGCCCGGAGGCAAAGGTGGCTGCGGTTGAACAATAGCAAAAGCACTCATAGAAAAAAATATCATTATGATAGTCTGAATATAAAAATATTTTTTTAATTTCATATTTTTGTTTTATTAAATAATACCTTAACTTCTTTTTCTACAATCTCTTTTACTATTTTAGATAAGTTTTGATTTAGCCAAGATTGCAAATAAGGCTTCAAGACATCCTTAAATACCTCTCTTATTTCTTCATCTGAAAGTAGAGGCTTTTCATCAGTGACTTTCTCAACTCGCGTTGAGATTTTCTTTACATAATCTGAAACACTATCAAAATCTTCCTCACTAAAAATAGAATCAGAGGTAATCACATCTGTTAATTCTAAAATAGATTCTATGCTTTGAAAAGATTTTGGCTCATTCTTGTCAATAACATTCTTAATGTTATTGATGATATCATCTATAGAGTTCTGATTTTTACTATATGAAGTCATTCAATTAGTCAGGGTTATAGGATCCAATTGGTTGCAACTTAATTATATTATAATTTTTCAAAGGATCATATACATTTACGTCTAATTTTAGATTTTCTGCAGTACATTCTCCAATTTTTGCAGCTATAACGTAACGAGATGCCACATAATCAGATTTAGCGTTTAGCATTTTCCTATAAGAATTAAAGTATGTATTACGAGCAATTATAACGTCACCAATTGATCTCAAACCAGCTTTTTCCTCTTTTCTCATCCCAAGGTATGCAATTCTTGAAGATTCGAGTTCTTCTTTTCTAGCTTCAAGTATATATTTTTTTGCCTCATACCCTCTCCAAGCTTGAGTAGTAGCAGTAATGACTTCATTACTAACATTACTTAGATCGTACTTACTTTGCTGGGAAGTTCTTTTAGCTTGTCTATATTGAGACCATGATGCACCACCATCAAATACAGGTATAGTAATAGATACAACTGTCATACTATTCAAGGCACCACTAACAGTACCTCCATAACCTGCTTGGTTATCTTTTCTCTCATCTTGAATCGAATGTCTTAAGTCAATAGATGGAAGAAGCTTTTCTCCTCTAACCTTATCTATATTATGAGAAGATTGAATCATTTGATTTTTTGCAAAAATTATTTCTGGGCTATTGCTCATAGCGCCTTCTATAGCTTGATCTAAAGATTGCGGCAAATTAATTTCTTGAGTAGGCTCTGTAAGTTTACTAGGATCAGTACCGGTGATTTCAAGAAATTTAGATTTTAAAATTTCTAAATTACTACTAGCGCTAATAATGCCAGAATGAGCTTCTGCTAAACTAGCTTTTGCTTGAGACACATCCGTTTTAGTACCTTCGCCGCCCTCAAATCTTCTGTTTGCAAATTCTACTAACAGCTTTGAGTCTTCTAACTGCTCTTCAGAAATCTTATATTCTTCTTCTGCTTGCAGCATTTTCATATAGATATCTACAGCAGAAATTAAGATTTCTTGCTCTTTTGATAGAAGAGAAGCTCTTTCTTGAGCGATGATTGCTTTAGCCATCTTTACAGTAGCGACATCAGATCCGCCACGAAATAAATTTTGCGTAATATTTAAAGCTCCAGAAACACCTTCTCGTTGAGCTTTAGCAGAAGTAGATGATCGACCTTGTTTTATAAATCTTTTTTGTTTAGATAACGTAACGTTTGGAAGCCAGCGAGCTACAGATTGCATTATCTGTTCATCAGTAGCTTTAAGCTTTTCTCTTGATGCCTTCAGAACTGGATTTGTTTCATATGTACTAGCTAAAATTTCATTCAAATCTTTTGCCTGACTGCTAGAATAAAAAAAACATATAATAAGAGAAAACCTAAAAATGAGCTTCATTGGACTCTAAAATCTTAATTACTATAAGGATTTTATTATAGATTCTGGTAATAATCAAGAATACTGATACTTTTTTCAAAAAAAGAACTTGCAAAACATAAGATAGATTTATACTTTACTGAGAACAATAGATTGAAGGCCGGGTAGCAAAGTGGTAATGCGGAGGATTGCAAATCCTATATGCGCCGGTTCGATTCCGGCCCTGGCCTCCAAAGATATTGTGGAATAGAAAAATTCTGATATCATCTTAGAGATACCATATAGCCAAATGAGCGTATGCATCTTTATGAACTTTCCTTCTTTAATAAATAACTTTCTTGAAACTATAGCTATCGAAAAGGCAGCTTCAAAGAACACTATTGAATCTTATCAAAACGATTTGGAAAGCTTTAAAGCTTTTGTTGAAAAAGATAAAATAGACGCAGAAGACATTACAACTGATCATATAAGAAGATTTATAGTATCATTATCAGAACAACATCTTGAAGCCACTACTATAGCGCGGAAGATATCATCTATAAGACAATTTTTTACATTTCTCTATACTGAGCAAATTATAAAAGAAAATCCATCTTTAAATATAGATATACCAAAGATCAGGCAAAACCTTCCATCTGTGCTGAGCGAAGAAGAAGTCACTAAATTAATAGAAACAGCGTATCAAGATACCTCTACTTATGGAATAAGAAACGTTGCAATGCTAGAATTACTCTACGCTTCAGGCATGAGAATATCTGAATTGATATCTCTAAAATTGTCTCATCTACAGATAAATCATAATCAGATAAAACCATATATTATGATAACTGGTAAAGGAAATAAAGAACGCATTATAGCAATAAACCAGAAATCTATTAATGCATTGAAAGAATATATATCTATCCGAGAATCTTTAATGAAAATGAAAAAAGATCAATGGCTTTTTCCGTCAAAACAATCTGAGCAAGGGCATATTACAAGACAATATTTTGCTAAAATATTAAAAAAAATAGCGATAGAGGCTGGTATACGCACTAAAGATGTTTCACCACACAAAGTAAGACATTCTTTTGCTACTCACCTTTTAAATAACGGAGCTGACTTAAGAATAATACAAGAGCTTTTAGGACATAAAAGTGTGAGTACGACACAAATATACACACATGTTGCTAATGAAAAATTAAAGTCCACAGTAGAAAATTTTCATCCATTATCAAGAATAGTGAAAAAAGACTCTTAAACTTGATCTTATTCTTTTATTAGTGATTTTGCTAATGCATCGAACTTCATTAACCTAGACAAGAAAGACTCAAATTTATCAAGATAAAGCATATTAGGTCCATCGCTAGGCGCATTATCTGGATCTTGGTGCACTTCTAGGAAAACAGCTGCGACTCCAATTGCTACGGCTGCTCTAGATAAAGTTTCTACAAACTCTCTTTGACCACCGCTAGAAGAACCCTTGCCACCTGGTTGTTGAACTGAGTGCGTACCATCAAAAACTATTGGCACCCCCATTTCAGACATAATCTTTACAGCGCGCATATCTGACACTAAAGTATTATATCCAAAGCTTGTTCCTCTTTCAGTAAAGAGAATATTGTTGTTGCCAAAATTATCAAATTTATCCATGATATTTTTCATATCCCAAGGAGCTAAAAATTGTCCTTTCTTGATTTTTACTACTTTTCCAGTTTTTGCAGCCGCTTCTAACAAATCAGTTTGCCTGCACAGAAAAGCAGGAATTTGTAGAATGTCGACATGATCTGCCACTATGCTACATTGTTCAGCAGTATGCACATCTGTAACTATTGGGCATTTAAATTCTTTTCTTATACGATCAAAAATTTCAAGAGACTGCTCTAACCCAATGCCTCTTTTACCATGGATACTAGAACGGTTTGCCTTATCAAAAGATGATTTATATACGAAATTAATTCCAAGCTTTTTTGTGATTTTTACTAAACTTTCTGCCATAAACATAGAGTGTTCCATTGACTCTATCTGACATGGGCCAGCTATCACTGCCATAGGTAGATCGTTAGACAATAAAAAATTTCCTACTTTTACCTTTCTATGTACTATCATACTTTCTTACTGTATTTAATTGCAGCATCTAAATAAGATGCAAACAATGGATGTGGCTTGAACAACTGAGACTTAAATTCCGGATGGAATTGCACGCCAAAAAACCATGGGTGATCATTTAATTCGACAGCCTCATAAAGCTTGCCATCTGGAGATACGCCACTGCATATCATGCCTTTTTCTTCTAATATATCTTTGTATTTAGAATTAAACTCGTACCTATGTCTATGGCGCTCAGATATATTAGTACTATTGTATATAGCCTGTAATCTTGAGCCTTTTTTTAGGGTACAGTCATATGCACCAAGTCTCATCGTTCCACCCAGATCATCAGAGTCAGAACGTTTCTCAGTAATATCACCTTTTACCCATTCGCTAATTAATCCAACAACTGGGTTTTTTGTCTTCTTGAATTCACTAGAGAATGCATCTTCAATACCACATATATTTCTTGAAAACTCTATCACTGCAAGTTGCATACCTAAACATATTCCTAAAAATGGAATTTGATTTTCACGCGCATATTTTATAGCGCATATTTTACCTTCAATACCTTCATCGCCAAATCCACCAGGTACTAAAATAGCATTTACTCCTTCTAGTTTCTGCTCAACATTTTCAGAACTTAACCTACGAGAATTTACCCATTTTATGTTAACTTTAACAAACTTATCTATAGATGCATGATTAATGGATTCTACAAGTGATATATAAGAGTCTTCCAAACTGCTATATTTACCAACCATTGCCACTGTGATTTCGTAGTTTTTATTTTCGATATTTTTAATTATATCATACCATTTTTTTAGATCTGCTCTTGGTGGGTTCTTAATACCAAACGCTTCTATTAGTCTTTGATCTAAACCTTCTTCGTGATATTTGATAGGTACTTCATATATGATCTTTACATCAAGAGCTGATATAACATGATCTTTTTTTAAGTTACAGAACAAGGCGATTTTATCTTTTTCTGATTCTCCAATTTCTTTTGAAGATCTACATAGCAAGAAATCCGGTTGTATTCCTATTGCTCTTAATTCCTTTACAGAATGCTGAGTAGGCTTAGTTTTTAATTCTTTAGAAGTTGGTATATAAGGCAATAATGTTAAATGGATAAATTGAACAAACTCACTACCAAGTTGGTTTCTGATTTGTCTAATCGCCTCTAAAAACGGCAAAGCCTCTATATCACCAACCGTACCACCTATCTCGCACAATACAAAATCGAAACCTTCGGTACGTCTAAAAATGAAATCCTTAATAAGATCTGTAACATGTGGAATAACTTGAACTGTCGCACCTAGATACTCCCCTTTCCTTTCTTTCTGAAGCAAGGTTGAGTATATCTTACCGGTAGTAACATTGTCATATTTTGTAGCACTTGTTCCAGTGAATCTTTCGTAGTGCCCTAGATCTAAGTCCGTTTCTGCACCATCCTTCGTAACATAAACCTCACCATGCTGAGTTGGACTCATTGTACCAGGATCGACATTCAAGTAGGGGTCTAATTTACGGAGACAAACTTTATATCCTCTAGCCTGCAATAGTGCTGCTATACTTGCTGATGCAAGACCCTTCCCTATAGAAGAAACAACACCACCAGTAATAAAAATAAATTTTGTCATAAAAAGTTTACTCAGCCATTGGTAGACTTTTCTCAGCTATTTTAGGGTTCGTTTGGCTTAATTCTATTTTATTAGCAATACTCCCATCTAAATCTCTAGAAGAAAGATTAGATAACACAAGGCAATTGATCATAAAAATTGCAGCTAATATAGATGTAAGCCTGGTGATAAAGCTTGCTGAAGACGCATTAGACATTATCCCATCTAGATTAGAAGAACCTCCACCAATCCCTTGAAGCTCATCAGAGCTAGTACGTTGAAATAATATTATAGCTACTAATATTATAGAAACTATTATATGAAATACGATTAAGACTGTTTGCATAATTTGTTCGAAGCCATTATAATTTCACTAAATTTTTTATAGTCTAAACTTGCACTACCCACTAATACACCATCTACACAATGAGAGTTAAGTATTTTAGTACAGTTTGCAGAATCTACGGACCCACCATACAAGATTTTTATCTTATTTTCAAATGAAAATCTGGTAGAAAGGATTCCACTACAATATTCAGATATTTCATTTATGTCATCTATAGAAGGCACCATACCTGTACCAATAGACCATAGTGGCTCATATGCAATCAATATTTTTTCTCCAAGGACGCTATTTTCTGGTATAGACTTTATTAACTGCTCCTTTATAGCCTCTAATGTAACACCATTTACCCTCTCTTCCTCTGTCTCTCCTATGCATATAATCGTTTTCAAGTCAAATAGGTGAGCAGATGCTACTTTACGCCTTATCAATAAAGGAGCCTCATTATGATTTGATCTTCTTTCAGAATGGCCAATAATGACATACTCACAACCAGTATCTTTTAACATAGCTGCACTAACATCTCCTGTGTATGCACCATTTCTATGATGGGAGCAATCCTGAGCGCCAAGTTTTATAGAAGACCCACTAATAGCGCGCCCTACACGGTCTAACATTGAGAAAGAAGGACATATTACTACTGTATCTTCAGAATGCTCTTTTTCTACAAGTATGGAAATTTTTTTTGCTAAATCCTCTCCAGTTAAGAGATTCAGATTCATTTTCCAATTAGCTACTATAATTGACACTTTAAATATTTATCCTCTTGGATTTCTAGACTATTAATATTTACCGAACCCACTTCTACAACAATCAATACTAACGATTTTCAAGATAACATAAAACTTTTATAAATCAAAGTACTCTTTAAAATCAAACACCCTTAATACAATTAAAAAAAATGCCTAAAATGAGTGTTCAAGTTAGGCATTTTCTAAATAAAACTTTAGTCTAAAATTATTTTTTCGTTTCCGCTAAACGCTTTTCATATTCCACAGAAAGGAACTTTACGTTCACTAACCATAATAATGATATAATTATAAATATAACCATTAGATATGGAGTAATACTTGAGAACGTAGCAGCTGGAAAAATCATAAACAATGTTGAAGGAATTAAAGCTCCAAAAGACTTAGCAACACGAGCACCAACTATATCAACCGCTGCCTTACCTTTGGTTTTTAATTCATTATCTATAGGTATATATGACATTTCTTTTGTAGGATCAAAGAATGAGTATTTAGTAGCTTTACTTAAAGCATTTAATATCAATCCAAAGATTACTGCAAGCCATAGAGGATCGAACAGAACTAAATCAATATATGAGTGTATTGCTTTGTCAAAAACTACAAACACAAAGAACCCTAGGCCAGAAATAAACAATATCAACGGTGTAAGAATTGCACCAGAGAACCAACGAATTCTTGGTAACAAGTGAGCACCAATTAACATCATAGTCATTGATGAAAGACCTGTAAGAAGAGTTAAGTTACCCATAAAATACGCGTACTGATTAGTATCAGGATATAATTCTCTTACTTTAGCCTTCCAAGGTCCTTCAACTAAGTTAATAGTTATACCGTAACTTAAGACTAATATAGCAATGAACCCAAGATACTTAGATGAGAAAATAACTTTGAAACCATCTATTAAAGATAAACTTGGCTTCTTCTTTTTCTTAGAATCACCAGATTGAAATTCAACAGGGTTTCTTTCGATTTCTACATTTATATTATGATATAAGTACATTATAAGAACTATAGCAACTGCAGCACAGACTATTAAAGACGTAATCATAAATCCTACGTTTGATTGCGCATGCTCAGATGATACAGAAGCACTGACAGTAGAAAGACTCTTTATCAAAAATCCAGCCATGACTAAGCCCAAGTTACCCACAAGTCCATACATAGGATAGAATCTTTTAGCGTTTTCTGTTTTTGTAATATGGTTAGCAAATTGCCAGAATAACAAAGATAACATTAAAGATCCCCAAAGTTCTGCAAGCACATAAAACAATGCATATAACCATTTGCCATAAATCTTCACAAACCACTTAAAGTGAGCTAAGTCTATTGTTGTAATGAATATATCTAGTTTATGAGTCGCTAAACTTGTTACATGCTCTGGATCTGGATGAAAGAAATCTCTGTATGGATATAGAACAAAAGCAAATAGCAAAAAGAAACCTAGAAAGAATGTACATGCAGTATAAAAGATATTTTTCTGAGACAGTACACTAGTTAACTTTGCATATACCACCATAAACAATACAGCTATAGGAACAACACAATATAACTTGATGAAGCTAATAGCTTCGGCGCCCATTTCAGGAACAACAAGGCTATCTTTCATTGCCCTTAAGACGTTATAGTTGAACAAAATAAATAACATCATCAATGCCATAGGCAGAAATTGCCTTAGCTCTGACCTTTTAATTGGAAACAACGAACTTAAAAACCACTGAGCCCTTTCTAATAATCCCACAGCATCACCTATGTTAAGTTAATAATATTATAAATTTAAGATTTACTCCAGCGCAGAATATAGAAGAAGAACGGATATACGTCAAGGCCAATCTGATACCAGATCACATCTTATGATATTTCAATATAAAGCGAATTAAAAAATGATGATTCTATCTATCCGACTTATCCAAATATTTCAAATATTCCTTATTCAGAACTCGCACGTTTACAATCCAAATGATTGCTACTATTGCAAACACCACCATCAATATTGGGGATATTGATGCATATGTTGCAGCAGGAAATATCATGAATAATAAAGATTGTATCAATGCGCCTCCGGACTTAGCAAACCTAGCTCCTATCACATCTACAGCCGCTTTGCCTTTTGATCTAAGCTCTTCTTCTATAGGAATATAAGTCATTTCTTTCGTTGAATCGAAAAGACTATACTTCGAAGATTTACTCAAGACATTTTGAACCCCACCAAGTACAACTGCGAGGAACAGAGGATTTACAACAAAGAAAGTACTAAAAAAGACATGTATCGGATTTTCAAAAACCACTAAACTAAAGAAACCAATACCCGTAATAAATATCATAATTGGCGTAACAATTGCTGCTGCAAACCAACTATACTTTCTCATGATTAAAGCGCTAAGCAAAGAAAGTATGATTGCCAAAGAACCGTTCCATTGATTAATAGTCCCCATAAAATAGAGATAATTATTCATATCAGGATAGAGCTCTTTAATTTTTGCCTTCCATGGGCCCTCTAAAAGATTTATAGATATCCCATAACAGAATACTAACACTACTATATATCCAAGATACCTAGAAGATAAGATTAACCTTAAACTTTCCATTAGCGGAGTTTTCTTTCTTAATGCCCTAGCTTCTTTTGTGTAGGATTCTTCTGCAATCTCTGAATTGCGAATCACTTGGTTGTTAATATATCTAAAAATCACTAGAATCAATATAGCCGAAATAGACATAGCAGATAGCAAAACCTTCACCGTAAATAATATTTTAACATCTGTAGCCATGAGATTTTGTATAGTGGAAATATATTTTATTACAGTACCAGAAACAAAGTTACCAAAAGATCCAAGTAAATTTATCATCGGATAAAATCTTTTAGCTTGATCAGTGCCAACTATTTTATTAGAAAACTGCCAAAACAATAAAAAGGCCATTGTTGAAGACCATAATTCTGCTAAAACATAAAATATTACATATAACCACTTACCGTAAAGTAAAAAGAACCATTTAAAATAGAGAAGCTTTATTGTAAACGAAGCAAATTTTACTTCTTGATGAACCAATGCATTAATTCTATCTGGATCCGGATGAAAAAAACTCTGATAAGGGTAAAATATAAAAGCAAAAGCAAGAAAATACAGAATATAGAAAGTTCCTATATATAAATATATTTGATTAAAGCGAAATCTGTTAGATAATTTAATATAAAGAATTACAACGAGAACAGCAGAAGGAACAACAAAATAAAATTTTATAAAGCTAATAGCTTCAGCACCTATACTAGGCACAATAAGACTATCCTTCATTGCTTTTAGGGTGGTATAGTTAAATATTGTAAAGAACAGGATCAATGATAAAGGCAAAAACTTGCCTAACTCATATTTTTTTATTGGCCATAAAAACGAAAGTATCTTCTCCATCTGCGAAATATATTACAAAACTGTAACTTTGTAAATAAAAATAACTACTCTATTACTGATTTTTACTAACTTGTAGCTCATAAGACTCATTCAATTTGAAAATATTAATCAACCAAACCAAAACAAGAATAACAAATAAAACCATAAAAAATGGAGCAAGCGAATCAAATGTTGCGAGCGGAAATATCATAAACAATAAAGATTGAAGTAATGCCCCGCCAGACTTAGCTAATCTAGCACCAACTACGTCTACAGCAGCCTTGCCTTTTGATTTAATATGTTCATTTGCTGGAATATATGCCATTTCTTTTGTAGCGTCGAATAAAGAATATTTAGTTCCCTTAGTTAAAACATTCTGTATAGCCCCTAATATCACCGCGACAAATACTGTGCTGGTTCCAAAACCAGAAACCAACCATTCAAAAGACTCTCCGAATACTATAAAAACAAAGAATCCTAACCCAGTAATAAGCATCATAATAGGAGTCAAAAGCGCACCAGTTAACCAGCCAAGATTTCTCAGTATAAATCCACCTAAGATTGTAAATGCCACAGTAGACACACCAGTCCACTTCATTAAATTACCCATAAAATACGCATACTCCTGCGTATTAGAATATACGAGCCTTGCCTTGTCTTTCCACACTCCCTCTATTAGATTTATAGATATCCCATAACAAAATACCAAAACTACTATAAGCCCTAGGTACTTACTTGAGAGTATAATCTTAAAACTTTCGACTAGAGTAAGTTTCGTTTTTAGAATCTCAGGTTTTTTTGCAGCAGACATACGAATTGTCTTATCTCCCACTATATATATATTTAAATAAAAGAAAAAACAAAGCGCTATAATTGTGGCAAAACTTGCAACAATCATCACAATAGATATAAGGCCATTATATTCCTTACCAAATATAATAATATCGCTAATTTCTCTTAAAGCTAAAAACTCCATTACCGCTCCACCCAATGTACTTCCTATATGCCCTACAAAACAATACATAGGGTATAGCCTTTTGGCTTCTTCAGTCTTGGTAATTTTATTAGCAAACTGCCAATATAAAAGGAAAATCATAGCCGAGCCCCAAAGCTCAGCAACAACATAGAAGACTACAAAAGTCCATTTGCCATATAACTTAAAGAACCACTTAAAATGGCTCAAATCAAATGTAAATGAAAATATATGAACTTTAGCTAAAGATAACGCGGCGATTGTCTCAGGATCTGGATGTAATATTTCTCTGTACGGATATAGTATAAAAGTGAAAGCTAAAAAGAATACTAAAAAAAAACCTGCGATATAAATAAATATACGCTGAAATGTCATGATATTAGTCATATACGTATATAATATCATAAATGACAGTGCGGCCGGGGTAATCACATACATCTTAACGAAACTAATAGCCTCGGCACCTATGTTAGGTACTAACAAACTATCCTTCATCGCTCTTAAAATATTGTAGTTAAATAAGACGCAAAAAAACATCAGACCCATACAGAAAAACTTAACCCACTCTCCTTTCTGTATTGGTGCAAATATGTAAAAAATTCTTTTTAACATCCACTCATGAGCATATAAATTTTTGTGATCATATATATATTTATCAAGCTTGCAACTATTATCTACGCATATAAATTGACAAAGCCCTCACAATTGATTGTAGCGCATAGTTCAGAAAAAAACCAAGCTATTGATATGATAATTCAAAAAGAAATTTCTCATAAATCAGGACAAGACTATCCCTTGTTTTTTTGTGTTGTTTTTACAATAATATCGAAAATTAAATAGCAGGAAAACCCAAGCTAGAAATAGTCTGATTAAAATTCAAAGATTTTCGTGTCTCTGTTATTTTACCATTGTCAAAAAGGACCTCAGTTGCATATGGTCGCAAGTTATACAAAGAAGACATCGAAGCACAATATGCTCCAGTAGTAAGGATCGCTAATATATCTCCCTCTACTGGTAAAGGCATTTTTATATCCCTACACAATACATCAGAAGATTCGCAGATATTTCCAACTATAGTAACCTTCTTTTGAGGCGCCGTAGGATTAGATACATTGATAACATGATGGTAAGCAGAATAAAGAGCTGGCCTAATTATATGATTAATACCAGTATCTGTTCCTATGAAAATTGTGCTACCATTGTTTTTTATATTAGTAACTTTTGTCAGCATGCACGTTGATTCAGCCACTAAAAACTTGCCAGGTTCTATAATTACATCTACAGGTCTTCCGTTATTTTTTATAAACTCTTTGATATCATTTTTGATAGCATTGAAAAATTCTTCCAAATCTATTGAAGTCGATTTTGGATCATAACGCACCCCAAATCCACCACCCAAATCTACAAATTCCAAATTCCTGAAATTAGAAGCAATTTTTAAAATTGACCTAACAGAATTTTTGAAAATCTTAGCCTGATAAAAACCTGATCCTATATGAGAATGAATACCGACTACGTTTAAATTATACTTTTCGATTATATTTTTTACTTCTTTTAAATCATCCTCAAGTATTCCAAATTTCGACTTACTACCACCGGTGACAACATACCTAGATTCCCCTGCACCTATACCAGAATTGAATCTAATAGAAATATCGGCACCAGAAAACATACTCCCAAATCTTTCAAGCTCTGAAAGCGATCCGATGTTTGGTGTAATGCCTTGCTTAAATACTTCTCTCAACTCATCATTGCTTGAGTTGTTCCCTGTGAAGATAATTTGTTTTTTTGTAAAACCACATCGTTTTGCAAGTTCTATTTCAAAAGGAGAAACCGCATCAATACCATCTATTCCTGATTTTTTTAAAATTTTAATTATTGAAGGGTTATAATTTGCCTTCATTGCATAAAATATTTTGATATTTTCTAACGAATGTTTTTTGATCAATTGAACTTGGTTATCAAGAGATTTTTTATCAGTAACAAAAACAGGCGTATTATATTTCTTGATAATTTTTTCTGCAGAAATTTTATCTGGAAAAAACATTTTATCTCTCCACGCCTTCAAAAAGTTTATCATGTAATAACTGCACCGCTCTACTTTTATTACTATCATCTATAAGAAGTGTAATATTTATATAAGAGGCACTAACACTTATAACATGTATATCAATGTTATTTTTTTCACATAAATCAAATACACTCGCAAGGAACTTTTTGTCTTTCACGATATTTTTAGCAATAATGCATAGCTTCGTAATTTTTTTAATCACTTTGGTGTAGGCCACATCCTTCAATTCCTTATACATCTTCTCTATAAAGTCTTCTTCGCGAATAGAAAAAGAGAAAGAAGTTTCTGATGTAGCACATACGTCAATTGATACATTATATCTCTCCACAATCCCAGTAACTTTTGCAAGGAAACCTATATGATTTATAATGTTAGGATGCTCTAAAACTATAAGTAAATTTCTAGAATCACTGATAATACTCTTTACATTATTCGTATCTTTAGTAGTGATCTTTGTACCAGAAGAGCTTCTATTGAATGTATTGAAGACATATACTGGAATGTTCTTTTTAATTGCCAGTTCAATAGTATATGGATAAACGACTCTGGCCCCACTATACACTATCTCTGACATTAAATTTATATCAACATCCTTCCAGCGCACAGTGTCTTTAACAATTCTAGGGTCAGCAGACATAATACCATCTACATCTGTCCATATTTCTATAGCCTCAGCCTGAAATGCCATAGCAAGAATGGAAGCCGTGTAATCACTACCGCCTCTACCAAGCAAGGTAACATTGCCATGAGTATCTTTTCCTATAAAACCAGTAACAACTGGTATTACCCCAGCCAAAAGCATTGGCTTGAGTATTTTACGACATGCAGATGCTGTGCTTTGAAAAATCACCGCAGCTCTTAAATAGTTACTATCCGTTCTAATGATTTTTTCTGATTCAACGCAAGTACTTTTTATGGACACACTATCCAAAGCAACGTGCATTAAGTAGCTAGAAAATTTTTCACCAAAAGCACAGATTCTTGCTTCTGTTTTATTTGTTAAGTCTCCTACAAGACTAGTACCGTGCGCAATAGCTCTAAGCTTTAAGAACATTGGCTTAAATTTTTGTTCCCATATCTGCTCAACAACAACTTCATTGGGAACTATTGAAGAAAGTATCTTTCTATGGAGCTTCTCTAGTTGTAATATTTTGATATTAATTAATTTTGGCTTTTGCTTCTTTGCTAATGCAATGATTTTCAGAAGCTCGTCCGTTGTATCTCCGACAGCTGAGACGGTGACTATAACTCTGTAATCTTTTGATTTCTTTTTTACTATGTCAGCGCATTCTAATATAGAATTCGCGCTTCCCATAGAAGTGCCACCAAACTTTATTGATCTAATTTTCATAAACAGTTAATACTGAAACTATGCTTCGTAGGTTATCCCCAAATGAAAATTTTGTCAATAAATTTTTATTTGGAAATTTCATGTGCCAACTTTGACTTTCTAATCAAATGCATTTTTTGATTTGACTTTTTGAAAAAAACTTACTCTAATACACTCAACTCGTTATTAAAAGAAACTTATGCAAATAGTAATCATAGGACACGGAAGAATGGGACAGGCCATAGAGAACGCCGCTCTTGAATTAGATGTACCTGTATCAAAAATTATCAAAGACTACGATGAATTAAAAAATTATCATTTCACAAGTTCAGATGTGGCAATAGAATTCACGACACCAAATTCCTGCTTAAATAATTTAAAATTTCTTGCGCAAAATGGAATTCCTACTGTGTGCGGAACAACAGGATGGTATGAGAATCTAGACCAAATCAAGAGCTTAATATTAAAAAACAATTCCGCTCTTATATATGGAGCGAACTTTTCAATCGGCGTCCATCTATTCTGGAAAACTGCCGCTGAAAGTGCAAAAATTTTTGATAAGGTTCCGATGTATGATATAAGCGTACACGAGAGACATCACCAAAATAAAAAAGACGCACCATCAGGAACTGCAAAAAAAACAGCGGAAATTCTTATAGAAAACTTAAAAAGAAAAAATAACTTTATCGTAGAAAACTCAGAAGAACATATTATAGATACTGACTCTATTAGATTAACTTATTCAAGAGAAGGAGATCTAATGGGAAGACATAACATAAAATTTGATAGCGAAATTGACACTATAGAAATTTCACATACTTCTAAAGGAAGAAAAGGCTATGCGTTAGGCTCAATAGAATGCGCGAAATGGATACATAACCGCAAAGGCCTATTTAGCATAGATGACTATCTGAAAACAATATAGATAATAGCATTATGGCAGATTTTTATAAATATCACGGACTTGGCAATGACTATATTGTAATAGATCCATCAAAATCTTCAGTTACTATGTCTGAGAAAAATGTTCAATTAATTTGCAATAGAAACTTTGGCGTGGGTTCCGATGGAATACTCTATGGACCTATAGAGAAAAACAATAAAATACATTTAAAAATATTTAATCCAGATGGATCAGAAGCTGAAAAAAGTGGAAATGGAATTAGAATTTTTGCTCAATACATGTGGGACAAAAAGTATATCAAAGAACCTCAATTTAGCATAGAAACAAAATCTGGTACCGTTACGGCTGAACAACTAGACACAAAAATATCTCTTATTAAGGTAGATATGGGAATATTTTCTTTTGCAACAAAAGACATACCTACCAAAAGCTCTAAAGAATTCTCATTAAACGAAAGCATATTAGTAAAAGATAAAAAATTTGATATTGATTGCGTCACTATAGGTAATCCACACTGCGTAATTATACTAGATACAATTTCTCCTAAGCTAGCAAAAGAATATGGCCCTACGTTTGAAAATAGCTCTATGTTTCCAAATAGAACTAATGTACAATTCGTAAAAATATTAGATAGACAAAATATTCAAATAGAAATCTGGGAACGTGGAGCTGGTTACACTATGGCTTCAGGAAGTAGCAGCGTAGCTGCAGCATGTGTTGCACATAAAAAAAATCTGATTAATTCAGATGTAACCGTTCATATGCCTGGTGGTAGCGTTGAAATATCTATAAAAAATAATAGAGCCTTCCTCACAGGAACAGTTTCAAGAATCATGAAAGGCAATCTTTCTCAAGAATTTATAAATCAATTAGAAATAGATTAATATGAAAATCACATACTCCGATAGGATCTCAAAAGCCTCATCATATGCATTTGCTGAAATTGATGAAAAAGTAACGCAACTCAGAAAAAGCGGTGTAGATGTAATCGATTTTGGTGTTGGCGATCCAAAAAGCCCAACTCCTGATTTTGTGATAAAAGAATTATCTATATCTGCCGAAGAACGCAAGACTTTTGGCTACCCAACCTACATAGGAGAAGAGCCTTATAGAAATGCATGCGCAAAATATATGCTTGATAATTTTGGAGTATCTTTGGATCCGGATACAGAGATATCATCAACAATTGGATCAAAAGAAGCTATATTTAATTTTCCTATGGGTTTTATCAATCCAGGAGAAATCGTGATCTGTCCAACTCCGGGGTACCCTGTATACAAGACCGGAACAGAGTTTATTGGTGGCGTGCCCTACTTGGTGCCTTTATTAGAAAAAAATGATTTTTTAATAGACTTCGAAAGCATTCCGGAAGATATAGCAAAAAAGGCAAAAATTATATGGACCAACTATCCTAATTCCCCTACTGGGGCTATGGCTCCAATAGAATGGCTAGAAAAATTCTGTGCTTGGGCTGAAAAATACAACATTATTATAGCAGCTGACGAAGGGTGCTATATAGATATTTATTTTGAAAAAAAACCACACTCAATTCTTGAAGTAAAGAAAGAAGGCATTATAACCTTTTACTCATTATCCAAACGAAGCAATATGACTGGATATAGAGTTGGGTTTGTTGCTGGAGATAAAAATATCATATCTGGATTTAGAAAAGTCAAAACTAATATAGATTCTGGCACCCCAACATTTATACAAGATGTAGCAGCATTAGCCCTTGCTGATCATGCTCATTCGAAGAAAATGTCTGATCAATACAAAGAAAAAAGAGACATATTAATACCAGCTCTAAAAGCACAAGGTCTGGAAGAAACAAAGTCAAACTCTACTTTTTATATATGGCAAAAAGTTCCAAAACACATGTCTGACGTTGAATTCGCACACAAACTCATTGATATAGGAATCGTAGTAACTCCTGGAAGTATGATATCTCAAAAAATAGATGACTTTAATCCTGGTAGCGGCTTTGTAAGGTTTGCATTAGTCCCAACAATAAATGACGTTATGAAAGCAGCTAAACGTATAAAGCAACTGAAGTTATAATGAATGCACTTACTATAAAGACTCGAATTCTTTTACAATACGTTCAGTAATCTTTTTAGCATCATCGAATAACATTAGAGTGTTATCTCTAAAGAATAATTCGTTTTCGATACCTGCATAGCCTGGAGCCATTCCTCTTTTTACGAATAATACAGTCTTAGCTTTCTCAACCTCAAGAATTGGCATTCCATAAATTGGACTTGCCGAATCTTTCTTCGCAGCTGGGTTAGTAACATCATTTGCCCCAATTACATAAACTATATCAGTAGTGGAAAATTCTCTATTTATATCCTCTAGCTCAAATACTTTATCGTAGCTAATTCCAGCCTCAGCTAAAAGAACATTCATATGCCCAGGCATACGTCCGGCTACAGGGTGAATGGCATACTTTACAGAGACTCCAGATTTTTCTAATAATTCATCTAACTCTTTCAATGCATGTTGAGCATGAGCAACTGCCATACCGTATCCAGGTACTATAATTACAGAAGCAGCATTCTTCATTAAAAAAGCAGCATCTTCAGCGCTACTTTCTTTTGCAACTTTACCTTCGTGATTAGAAACAGATGCACTTGCAGAACTGTTCATACCTCCAAAGATAACATTGATTATGGAGCGATTCATAGCCTTGCACATAACATAACTCAATATGGCTCCACTAGCACCAACCAAAGCACCAACTATTATTAATAGGCCATTTGTAAGAGTAAAACCAATACCAGCTGCTGCCCACCCTGAATAAGAGTTAAGCATTGAAATGACTACTGGCATATCAGCTCCTCCTATAGGAATCACTAATAACACTCCAAGCAAGGAAGATATCAAAATCAATAAAAGAAAGGAAATTAAAGATTCTGTTTTACAAAAACTCACAGACAAAAAGATGATTATAACAGCAAGCAAAAAGTTCACAAAATGATGTCCTGTGAATCTAATAGGTTTTCCAGAAAGCAACCCCTGAAGTTTAGCAAAAGCAACTATAGAACCAGTAAAAGTAATAGCACCTATCGCAGCTCCGACCGATAACTCGATAAGATTTGATAATTTTAAAGAGCCAGCCGAACCTATGCCATATCCTTCAGGATCTATTAAAGCTCCCAAAGCGATGATAGTAGCAGCAAGACCAACTAGTGAATGGAATCCCGCAACAAGCTGAGGCATTGCTGTCATTTTAATTTTTAACGCCACTACACTTCCAATAGCAGCACCTAGAACTATAGCTAGAATAATTAAAAATTTATTCTGAATATTCGGATAATACATAGTAGCGATCACCGCTATAATCATTCCTATAATTCCTAAAAGATTTCCCTGTCTTGCATGCTTTGGCGAAGACAATCCTTTTAAGGTCATAATGAATAGAAAGACCGGTATTAAATAAATAAGCGATATATTAGTTGGAACCATATTATTTTTTCTTTTTAAACATTTCTAACATTCTTTGCGTAACAATAAACCCACCAAAGATATTAATTGAAGCAATCATGATCGCGAAAAAGCCAAGAAATTGTGAGATACCAAAACCTTCTGGACCAACAATTAATATAGCACCCACAATAACAATACCCGAGATTGCATTCGTTACAGATATAAGAGGCGTATGCAGAGCTGGAGTTACTTTCCATACAACATAGTAACCAACAAAACACGCTAGAAGAAATATAGTTAAAGAAAAAACGAATGGATCGATGCCAGTACTTACAACTGTATCTTGATGGGTTTGAGCAATAGTAGAAATTTTTTCAGATAACATAGCAGCCTTTTTACTTAAAAATTGAGCTTCTTTTGTGACGTTTCCTATTTGACTCATATTGAACCTATAACTTGATTTACTATATAACCTTCTTGTGTAATAGCAGAGGACTTTAAAATCTCATCCTCAAGATTCACTTTTATAGATTTTGAATCCTTATCAAAGAGCAACTTCACAAAATTCAAGATATTCTTTGCATACAAATTACTTGCATCAGCAGAAACTCGAGAAGCATAATTAGAGTAACCAATAATTTTGACATTATTGTATTCCACAACTTTATTTAATTCAGTCACTTCACAGTTACCACCATTAATAGCAGCAAGGTCTACAACAACAGAACCTATCTTCATATCGTCCACCATTGTTTTTGGAACCAATATCGGAGCTTTTCTGCCTGGTATTAAAGCAGTACAAATAACAATATCTGATTTTTTAATTTCTTGATGTATCAAGTCTGATTGCCTCTTCTTGTACTCTTCATCAGTCTCCTTTGCATAGCCACCTTTTGTCTCAAAATCTTGGTTACTAGCTACTTCGATAAACGTACCGCCCAAACTTTCAACTTGCTCTTTTGCTGCACTTCTTACGTCAAAAACGCTCACTATTGCACCTAATCTTCTTGCGGTAGCAATAGCCTGAAGCCCAGCCACTCCTGCCCCTAATATTAACACCCTAGTAGGCGTGATTGTTCCTGCAGCTGTGATCATCATAGGAAATATTTTAGAATATTCATAAGATGCCTCTATCACAGCTCTGTACCCAGCTAAGTTACTTTGTGAAGAAAGAACATCCATAGATTGTGCTCTTGTTATACGTGGCACAAATTCCATGCTAAAAGAATTAATTCCTTTTTTACAGTACTCTTTAAAAAGATCACGGTTTTCGAAAGGCGACAACATACCAATGACAATACTTCCTTTTTGCATACATGTAAGCTCAGTGTTTTTGCTATTCATTGGTGATGGCTGAACTTTAAGAACGATATCTGCATCACTTAATATTTCTAATGGAATTTTTGATATATTAGCCCCAGCTTTCTCAAAATCTTGATCAGAAAACCCTGCACCTATACCAGCGCTACTTTCTATAAAAACTTTAAACCCTAAATCAACATAAGACTTAACCGTAGCAGGGGATACAGCCACCCTACTCTCATTAACCGCTCTCTCTTTTAGGACTCCAATTTTCATGATTCTTTATAAAAAATTTTCTCAATTCTATATAGAAAAAAGATGTTTGCAAACATTTTTTCCAAGAAATAAAAACTACAGTTTGCTCATTGAATTGTTTTTTGCTATGTTACCTTACTTCTATGGGTGATTAGCTCAGTTGGTTAGAGCGCTACCTTGACATGGTAGAGGTCAGAAGTTCGAGTCTTCTATTACCCACCAGCCTACGCTCTTCGAGCTTCGGCTCGGCAAGCCATAGCGCAACGAAGGCTGGATTGACAAAACGAAGGGAGTTAGAGATAAGCGTCACGTCGTAGCACAATAGTGCGCAGGCGGACTGAAACAAGTGAGTATTTATGAAATACGTTTACATACTCCAAAGCGCTTTTGACTCTGAACGCTATTACACCGGCATTACAGATGATTTAGAAAAACGCATAAAAAAGCACAATACCGGCGAAGTTTCTCATACCTCTAAATTCAAACCCTGGAAGCTAAAAACCTACATTGCTTTTTCTGATGAAAAACAAGCTTTTGGATTTGAAGCATTCCTTAAATCTGGTTCAGGCAGGGCTTTTGTGAAGAAACGATTATAAGTCACTTCCCAAAGATCTTTTTTGCGAACTTATCGGCGACCTTGCTGTTCTTTTGAGAAATTGAAATATCTTCTCCACTATAATGAAAAAAACATCCACCATATTTCATTCCCATATATTCAGCTGTCTGCTTAAATATAGCCTCAAAGCCCTTTTTGCCTTCAGGATATACAGCATAAGATGTAACGATATAAAGATTTTTGCCACGCATTCGACGGCCTAAATCTTTTTTATGCGTTATAAAATCGCTCCATCTATCTATAAAGGTTTTCATTATGGCGCTCATGGTATACCAATAGATAGGAGTGGCAATAATGATTTGGTTATGCTTTACCATCTCTTCTGCTAATGATAAAAAATCGTCTCCTTGATTTTTATACTCATAATCGAAAGCTGAAATATCTATATCATTGAGATTTACTATCGGAACAACTTGGTCCTGCAAAACCATTTGTGTAGCTTCCCAGGTATTACCCCTTTTACGACTACTCCCAAAAATGACTATTGGACTAATTTTATCAAGCTTCGTTATCATAATATGTTGTAATAAATAAATTTTATTAATTAAAATATAGCATCTCTTCGAGCTTCGACTCGGCAAGCCACAGAGTTAGAGTGCGAATAATTTATAGAAACGGCTTTAACTTATCTAACAATTCATTCACGCTATCTTCTACTGTCTTCCCAGTTGTATCAATTGTTATATGTTTGCTCTCCCACACTTCGTAATCACGAATTTCTACTTTTTTCCAATCTGGCAATACATGACCTTTAATATCTGCTTTGCGTGTTTCAACACGATTTTTATGTTCTGACTTATCAGAACATACGATCTCTATTTCCACAAAATCGCTCTTTGAATTCTTTGCTACATCTACCCATGCTTTCCTTGTAATTTCAATTGAGTTTACAGAATCTGCAATAACAATTTGCCCAACATTCAGGTTATCTTTTGCTAAAGAGTAGCCAACAAGATAACCGGCATCAATAACTTCATCTACTTTCAGCATCGACTCTTTAATCGCCTGCTCAATACTATCAATGCGTACATGGACTGCCTTTAGATGCTTGGCAAGCTCTTTTGCTAATGTTGTTTTACCGCTTCCTGGCAACCCACCTAATATTACTAACATAAAACACCTCTTAGGAATTAGACTCTACTTATACCCTACACATGTGAGAATATCGTAGCTACATGTGATTTGCCCATTTCCATCAGAAAACATCTTTAAGTAATTTTTTGAGAATCCTTGTAACACATCTTTTCTTAAGTACCTAACCTTGCCTCCATTCATGCAATTTGACTCCCCCATATTCTTTATATCTGAAAGAACTTTGTATGGATCATGATAAAGGACGGTGATTGTATTTTTATCAACCACAATATCTTTAAATCCCGCCCTCTTCATTAGAGACGTAAGCATCTCAGCGCTTATAGTAGGAGATATATGAAAATTAATATTTTTATTTAAATCAGACTCTGTTTTTATCAACACTTCTTTGATTTCATATAAAGAATTCTCTCCAAAAAAACTTGCTATAAATAACCCGCGTTCTTTTAGAGTGTTTTTTATCTGGAATAACGTCCCAGGTAAATCATTCACCCAGTGGAGGTTTAAATTACTTATTACCAAATCAAAGGAGTTATCTAGAAACGGTATAAATTCTTCATCTACTTGAACTTTTATCCCTTTTATTTTTTGAAGCATTTTAAAAGAAATATCTGAATTCACAAAAGTCCTAAACTCTAAACCACACTTCTTCTGCAAAGATTGAATGGAAAATGTTCTAGATCCAATATTGAGAACGGTTTCATATTTCTGTTTATATATATTTGCTCTTTCGATGATATCTTGTAGCGAGTCTTGAAAAAGAAAGTCAGAATCTTTGATTGTGGTCACAGCCCTATCACGATGCATGCGAAGGATATTGCGATTAAAAATCTGATGCATTTTTCTGTTACCTAACAAAAACAAAATTCGATGAATCAGACATTTCTGAAATAAATTTATACCCATCAATATTAAATTTTTTCACCTTATCTAATCCTGTAATTTGATTTTGCACGATGTAATTTACCATTTTTCCACGAGCTTTTTTTGCAAATAAACCAATAACCTTATACTCATTGTTTTTTTTCTCTCTGAAAATCACATTTATTTTTTTACACTGCAGTTTGTTTGCGATCACGGCTTGGTAATATTCTTGAGATGCTAAGTTTAATAAAATATCGTCTGCTTTTATTCGATTATTTAAAAAAACTGTAATTTTATCTCCCCAAAATTCATATAAGTTTTTATTATTTCCCATATGTAACTTCGTTCCCATTTCCAGACGATATGGTTGTATCAGGTCTAGTGGAGATAACGCTCCATATAGCCCAGACAAAATAAATAGATGTTCCTGTAAGAAATTCAATTCATCGATATCATACTGATCAACTTCTATACCAGAGTAAACATCTCCTTTAAATGCAAAAATAGCAGGCTTAGAATTTTTTTTATTAAAATCGGATTCAAAAGACTTATATCTATTAAAATTTAGCTCTGCAATTTTATCACTAACGCTCATAAGATCCTTTAGCTCAGAAACACTTTTCTTTTTAAGTTCACATATAAGACTTTCAATCTCAGACATCATTATTGGTGCTTGGGATTGAACATTCTTATCAAGAGGTGAGAAATCTTGAGTTTTCGATGGAGATATAACTATAAACACAACCAAAATACCTTTATTCTTTAATGTTTAGGATAAAGATATTGCACTTACACTTCAATTATTTTATTATGTTTTGAACGCGAATTTTGGTGTAATAATGAAAAGCATTTATTTATTAAGACACACAGAAGCAGAAAAAAGATCTGATATAAAGGATTTTGAAAGGTCTTTAACAAAGAATGGCGAACTAGAAGTGCTAGACCTTAGTAAAAAATTGCTAAGTACAGACTTTAGCTTTGATAAAATTCTTTGCTCTTCTTCAGAGAGAACTGTGCAAACATGTTCCATTTTATTGGAAACTATTGGCTCAGATTTACCAATAACAAAAATAGACTCTCTATATAATCCGTTTATGGCAAATCTATTAGATGTAATTATAGCATTAGATAATACTCACAAAAATATACTTATAGTAAGCCACAACCCTACAATTACTGAGTTTGCAAATTATTTGTTAGGATATAAAAAACAGCAATTAAGTTTTGAGACTGCAAATATGGCAAAATTAAACCTATCGATAAATTCCTGGGAAGAGATTCATGAAGAATGCGCCGATACCTCATTCTTTTTATAATCAATGATACCAAATAACTACACTATTGCTTCTGATCCTCAATTGAATGTATGGGTTTCTGCCTCTGCTGGATCTGGGAAGACTAAAACTCTGATAGATAGATTTCTAAGACTTCTATTAAACAAAGTAAACCCAGAAAAAATACTCTGCGTAACCTTCACAAAAGTTGCAGCAGCAGAGATGTTGAATAGAATCAGAACTACTTTGGGAGAATGGTCAATTATAGAAGAAGAAAAACTTAAAGATGAACTTAAATACCTTACAAACATAGATCCTGATTTAAAAACAATAAAGATAGCAAGAAGCTTATTTAACTCATTTATCGAGAATCAAGACAAATTACAAATACACACAATCCATGCTTTTTGTCAAAAATTGATTATAAAATTTCCTATAGAAGCTGGAATAAAGATCAATTCAATTCTAGTAACAGATGATCAAAAACTAGCATTAATTGAAGAAGCAAAAAATACATTCTTAAATCAATACGAAAGTGAAATAAAAGAACCAAAATTTATTACCTATCTTCTAGAAAATATACATGAACACACATTAGATTCTTTAATAGAAAGAGCAATACACATAAGCAATGTATCAAATTTTTCTAAAGAACAAAGCCTATACTCTTCAAAAGCATCTGAAATACTTGGTATGTCTTCAGACAATGCAGAGGAAAAGGTAAAAAACGCAGAAGAAAGGCTCAGCGTAGAGATTCGTAAATCCCTAGACAGATTAATATCGTTCAGTTTAGAAAATGATATGGAAATTATATCTGCAAGTATTCGATTTCTTAAGAATCAAGAATTAAGTTTCGAATCAAGAATAAGTAGTTTAAAGAATACATTTCTTACAAAAGACTTTTCTCCACGCTCCGTGCTATTGCCAAAAAAAATAGCAATACTGCATGAAGATATTCTTGAGTCTCTAAAAATCATACAAACTTTGGTTTTTGAATATCATAACATAGAGATGTCTAAAAAAACATTTGAGCTCACTCAAGGTTTTTTAGGTCTCATATATTTATTCAACTCTTGCTATAGTAAAATAAAACAGAAATCAGGCTACATAGACTATAATGATTTAATCAACATATCTTTAAATTTACTAGAAGATGAATCCCTTACTAACTGGATTGAATCGAAGTTAAATTCAAAAATTTCTCATATCATGGTAGATGAAAGCCAAGATATAAATTTAAAACAATGGCAGATAATTCACACATGTTTAAAAGACTTTTTCTCAACTAATAAAGACAATCCAAATACTGTTTTTGTTGTAGGAGATAAAAAACAATCTATTTACAGCTTCCAAGGATCTTCTCCTGAGTTATTCTCAGGTATGAATCAATTTATAGAAAAAATTGCTAAAAACTTTGATATCACACTACATAATATAAACTTTTCAAAATCATTTAGATCGGATTCAATAGTTCTAAACTTTGTGGATAAATTATTCAAAACAATCTCAGATAAGAACCGAAATTATTTTTGCGAAGATAATTTAAAACATATATCTAATAAAAATTTTGAGCATGCCTCCGTAGAAATATGGCCACTTGTTGTAGATGCAGAAAATAAAAAAGATCAAGATTCATACGACTGGGATATATCAGAAGGATATAAAGAAAATTATAATCCTCCAAAAATCCTTGCAAATATGATAGCAAAAAAAATAGAAACGCTGCTAATAGAGGGAGAATTCAAGCCATCGGATTTCATGATATTAGTCAGAAAAAGAGATTCCCTAACAAACCACTTAATAAAGGCATTAAAAGAGCATAACTTACCAGTTAGTGGTATCGATAGATTGTTATTAAATGAGAATATTGCAATAAAAGATCTATTATCATTTATGAAATTTAAACTTTTACCGGAAGACGATTATAATTTGGGATGCCTTCTAAAATCACCAATTTTTTCTATAACAGAAGAAGAGTTATGTACTTTATGCCAAAGAGAAGAGCGATCTTTATGGAATAATTTAAAGCTGCTATCTGATAATTCTGAAAGTTTCAAAAAAATACACGATACACTCGAAGCTATATTAAACAATAAAACTATAAATACTCCATATTATTTTGCAGCTTACTGCCTTGACATATGCGGATACAGAACCAGCTTTTTATCCCGCCTAGGAATGCATATAGATGAAGTTTTAGATGAATTTATAAATGTGTGTTTAGAATTTGAAGAGACCAATGAGCCTTCATTGATATCTTTTATACACTGGTTTCAAAGCGCAAAAGTTGAGATCAAAAAAGAAATAAACCATGAATCTGAAGAAATTAAAATAATGACAATTCATGCATCAAAAGGCCTGCAAGCAAAATTCATAATTCTTCCTGACACTACAACAGTCCCAAGAAATAAAGGCAGTATCGTCTTTGACCAATTAAACAATGTTGTTTTATATAATGTATCCGAAAATCATTCATATAAATATCAAGAAATTATCGAAAATACTAAGTTACAAACTCTACAAGAATATTACAGATTACTCTATGTTGGCCTTACAAGAGCCTCTCAGCACATACTAATCTGTGGGCATAGTAGATCAAAAATGATACCAGAGTTATGTTGGTATGAAATCATAAGAAACACCTTAAAAGAACTTGGTCAAGAAATCGATTCTGTAGAATTACACGGATATCAAAATATTGCAAATCAAGCTGTCTGTGGGGATGAGGATTTATATTTTCTCTCAGACTCCATGCTGTCTTATAAAGTCGAAAAAGGATCTTCTGAAAAAAAATCACATATAAAGCAAAAAACACATGAGAATTTTGATAGGCCAAAATTTTTATCAGAAAAGTACGTAATACAGGATTCATATCATAAAATATCTCCATCTACTCAGGTAAGAGAAAAAGACGAAAATATTAACAATGCTCTTGCACTTGGCACACTAATACATAAAGCATTAGAGTGTTTTGTCGCATTAAAAAGGACAATACAAACTAATGAAGTACGAAATTTCATCAATGCATATAAAGATAAAACGATGGCAGATATAGAATCTGAGCAAATAGACAACATTTGCACACTCATAAATAACTTTATATTGCCAATTACATCTGTAAATCAGGTATATACAGAATTAAAAATTCAGAAAAATTACAAAGTAGAAAACAAGAATTATATACTGTCTGGATCTATAGATTTGCTAGTATTGGAAGATAAAAAAATTCATATCATCGATTATAAAACTGACAAGCAAGTACCTAAAACTTCATATGAGATTGATGATAAATATATAAAGCAATTGGCTTTATATAAGAAAGTTCTTTTAGAAAGATACCCTACTCATGATGTTCTATGCTATTTAGCATGGACTACGGAGCCTAGTTTAATTAAAATTGATTCTAACCAATTAAAAAAATGGTTGAATTTAGCTTTTTAAATATTAAAAATTCAAAATTGATTTAATAAAAGGAATAGAAATATTCTTTTGTGCTTCAAGCGATGCTTTATCTAATTTTTCTACTGATTCCAAAATATCTTTATAGCTAAAATTGACTCTAGCAACCAAATACTTAATAACCGCAGAGCTAACCGAAATTTGCTTGTCAGAAAAATACTTAAGTAAAATCTGCTCTATCATTTCCTCATCTGGTCTTTTTATTTCTATCGAAAATACACTATTCAGTCTTGATCTTAAATCCGGTAGATTAAATGGAATTCTTGAAATCACAATGTCTGCAGTTAGCATTAAATTTTTCTTAGAGTGGATGATATGTTCAAAGAAATTAAACAAATCAACTTCATGTCCTACCAAAGTCTGGACATCTTCTATTACATAGCTACTACAAGAAGAGTCTACATAAGTTTTGTCTGCTAAAGATTCCTTAGTAAGATTTATCGCATTGCTCTTTCTAGACCATATGCGTGCAAGGTGCGATTTACCTGATAATTTTTCTCCATAAATGCATGTGATATTACTATAAACTCCATCACCCCAATGTGGCCATCTCTCTATCCAGTCCAAAGCATGAGCATTAGAACTAGTCACGATATAGTCTTCATCATCAAATGATTCGATCCTACCAAAATTTAATAGATACTGGGTCAAGGTTGTTCTCTTATATAACTACTAAATCGGATTTTTATATAATGGACTATTATAGTATTTCTCTATAATGAATTTAATCAATACAGTTATGGTCGCACCAACTGGCACTGCGAATAAGACGCCAATAAAGCCAAACAAATTTGCACCTAAAAGAACAAAAAACATTATCCACACAGGATTCACGCCTATTTTATTTCCTATTAATCGTGGAGCAATAACGCTCTCTATAATATTCCCTATAATAAAAACCCCTACTACTAATAAAAACCCTTCCCAACTTTGAAACTGCAATATTGCTACGATACTTGCTAAAACAAACCCTCCAAGCAAACCAAGGAATGGAACGAATGAAAGTATTCCAGTAGTAATTCCTATAAAAAGCCCAAAATTAAGACCTACTAAAGATAAAGCGATTCCATAATAAATAGCCAATATCAAGCAAACATTAAGTTGGCCTCTAATAAAAGAAGAGATTGCATTGTTAATATCAACTACTAATCTATGGAATGAATTTTTTCTATCAATAGGTACTAGCCTTTCTACGCCTTCACTAATATTTTTCCAATCTCTGATAAAGTAAAAAGTCATCATAGGTATCAATACGATCATTATTACAGCACTGACGAACACGAACCCTGATTTCCATATCCCCTCAACAAACATCCCTATGCTTTTTGAAGTCTCAACAAATACATTGTTTATTATATTATTAAATACATCTTTATAAGCAATATCTATATGTGACAAGAAAGGATTTAAAATATGCTGTTCAAAATAATCTTTATGCTTAGGCAAGAATTTGATGAAGTTCGATATTTGATCGTAAATTACAGGAATTAATACTACCCAAATAGCAATAAAGATTATTCCTATAAAAAATACCAATATAAATGATACAACACCACGATTCATATTTAATTTAGATTCCATCTTGTTAGCAAGAGGAGAAATAAAATATGCTAGTATCAGTGAAGTTGCAAATGGCATCAGGACATTGCTCGAGATATAGACAAAACCACATAATAAAGATATTATAATCGTCCAAATTAGTGTTTTGTTCATGCTTCCTGCTAAAATAATACCCGCTTAGAATACTAACTTTGTTTTGACAGATAATCAAATAATTTTAAAATGATCTTTGATAAATTTAAAAAAGAAATATTAAAATTCTCTATTCCAGATAGTGAACAAACAATTGCTATAAGCCTATCTGGCGGGTCGGATTCTCTTGCTCTAATGCTGTTATTAAAGGAATACTGCAAAAATTCTAAAACAAATCTAATAGCTTTAACTGTGAATCACAAACTACGTGAAGAGTCTACGGTGGAAGCAAAGAAAGTTTCTGAAATCTCAAAAACATTAGGCATTCCTCATAAAATACTAGATTGGAATCATGATTCCGTAGAATCTAATATTCAACATAAAGCTAGAACAGCAAGGCTAGAGTTGCTAACCACATACTGCAAAGACAATAAAATAAACTACTTATTTACAGGTCATACTAAAGACGACGTAGCAGAAACCTTTTTAATGAATATGTTTAGAGGTAGTGGAGTCTATGGGTTGTCTTCCATACCAAATCTCACAAAGTATAATAATATAAATTTAGTAAGGCCATTATTGAATTTCCAAAAAGATGAATTAAAAAACTACTTAACAACTGAAAATATCATTTGGATCGAAGACCCTTCTAATAAGAAGGAAAATTTTTTAAGAACAAAAGTACGGAATTTAATAAAATCTCAAGAGATTCAAAAGATTATTCCAGAATACGATCAACTCATAGACAGACTAGCTCTTAACGCAAAAAATTTAGCAAGAGCAAGAACAGAGTTGGAGTCTATCTGCGATGTTAAGATAAAAGAAATAGTAACTTTACACGAAGAAGGTTACATCACAATAAAACATAATGAATTCTTAAAGCTAAATAAAGAAATTGGATTCAAAATACTTTCCTCATGTCTAATTACGGTTTCTGGTAATCAAACATATAAACCAAGGCTCTCGTCATTAGAAAGCCTATATGAATCGTTATGTACTCAGAAAAGTAGAAAAACTCTTTGTGGCTGTGAGATCCTGATAAAGAAAGATAATATATTTATTTATCGAGAATTAGGGAAAATGCCAATTTCATTAAAACAAACCTCACCCACCTCTTGGATATGGGACAATAGATTTGAAATTAATGCTAAGAATTCTAACTCTATTAGCAAAATAGATAAACTAAATTATGAAGACTTAAAACATTTGGATAATAAAAAATTAGATAAAATACCAAAAAGGATCTGGAAATCTTTGCCATTAATAACTGCATATGATACTAAAGTTTATGTTCCTTTTTTGAATAGTAGCGATACTGAAGAATTTAGTATAGAATTTAAACCGCTTGTATCTCTTGAAAGGACTAATTTCTTTTTTTAAGAATATCGCTTTAATTATGATTTTGTTTCGAGGAAAAATATGAATATGAGAAAAAGTTTACTATTATGGGTTATCATTACGGTGATATTAGTAATTTTATTCGACGTTTTCAGTGGAAATAACGGCGGATCTAACAATAACATCTCCTTTTCCGAGTTCCTCAATAAAGTTGACTCAAAAGAAATATCCAATGTAGTTATCCAAGGCAGAACGCTAGAAGGAAGCCTTTCTAGCGGACAAAAATTCTTCACATATATGCCTGATTATCCTAATTTAGTTGATAGATTAAGCTCTGCAGGAGTTTCAATAAATGTGATGCCAACTGATACAAAAATGGGTTCACTATTTGGAATATTAATTTCTTGGTTCCCAATGCTATTGCTAGTAGGAGTATACCTCTTCTTCATGAAGCAAATGAATACTGGAGCAGGGAAAGCAATGGGCTTCGGTAAATCACGAGCAAAACTTACTGGACATGCAAACACAAAAATCACTTTTGCAGATGTCGCTGGAATAGATGAAGCAAAAGAAGAGCTTATGGAGATAGTGGACTTCTTAAAGAATCCAACAAAATTCCAAGCACTTGGTGGTAAAATACCAAGAGGATGTCTATTAATAGGATCCCCAGGAACTGGTAAAACATTAATAGCAAAGGCAGTGGCTGGTGAAGCGCATGTTCCATTTTTTAGTATTTCGGGTTCTGATTTCGTTGAGATGTTTGTTGGTGTTGGTGCGAGCCGAGTCAGAGATATGTTTGAACAAGGTAAAAAAAGCGCTCCTTGTATTATATTTATAGATGAGATAGATGCAGTTGGTAGACACCGTGGAATAGGACTTGGAGGCGGTAATGATGAAAGAGAACAAACGCTAAACCAGCTTTTAGTTGAAATGGATGGTTTCGAACAAAATGATGCTGTAATAATAATTGCAGCAACAAATAGACCTGACGTACTTGACCCAGCATTATTGAGACCAGGTAGGTTTGATAGACAAGTACATGTCCCTAGTCCTGACATAAAAGGCAGAGAGCAAATATTAAACGTGCACCTGAAAAAAGTAGTGATCGCACCAGATATTAATGTAAGAGATATTGCAAGAGGAACGCCTGGCTTTACAGGAGCCGACTTAGCAAACCTCGTAAACGAAGCAGCGCTTTTAGCAGCTAGACTTAACAAAAAAATAGTAACGATTCATGACTTAGAAGAAGCAAGAGATAAAGTCATGATGGGCCCTCAAAGAAAATCCATGATCATGAGCGATGCTGAGAAGAAGCTTACAGCTTATCACGAAGGAGGTCATGCATTGGTAACTTTACACTCTCCAGCGTCAGACCCTATACATAAAGCTACAATCCTTCCACGTGGTAGAGCTTTGGGTCTTGTAATGCGCCTTCCTACATCTGATCAATTTTCTATTACTAGAGATAAATTGAAAGCAGATATAGCAGTTGGAATGGGAGGAAGAGTTGCTGAAGAAATGATATTTGGATATGGAAATGTCACTAGCGGCGCAAGCTCAGATATCAAACAAGCTACAAGAATTGCTAGAGCCATGGTTCGTGAATGGGGAATGAGCGACTTAGTGGGTCCTATACATTATGGCGGTGACTCTCAGGATTCTTACGCGCCTTCTGCTCAAAAATTTTATTCTGTAAATACAGAAGACAAGATAGACTTGGAAGTAAAGAAGCTTGTTCAAGAAGGATATGATATAGCAAAACATATACTAAAAAAACATGAAGCTCAGCTTCACAGAATTGCAAAAACTCTTTTAGAAAAAGAAACTTTAACTGGTGATGAACTAAAAGAATTAGCTTTTGGAAAAAAGGTAAAAGAGAAAGCTGCTAAAGAATTACCAAAGTTAAAAATCAAAGAGCCAAAAGATAAAAAAACCAAAACTGTTAAAGTAACTAAAAAAGATAAAAAATAATGACCAAGGCATCTTTTTTTGGCACTGACGGTATAAGAGGAATTTCCAATAAGGGAAATATAACAGCAGAAGTAGCGCTTAAACTTGGTGTTGCAACTGGAACTATTTTTAGAAACGGAAATCATCGTCATTTAGTAGTTATAGGAAAAGACACAAGGCTATCCGGTTATTTGTTAGAACCAGCGCTAACTGCCGGTTTTATCTCAATGGGAATGGACGTCCTACTAGTAGGACCAATGCCTACTCCTGCGATATCAATGTTAGTAAAATCTCTAAGGGCCGATCTTGGAATCATGATTTCTGCATCTCATAATACCTATGAATATAATGGCATTAAGATATTCGGAAAAACAGGAGCAAAACTAGATAAAAAAACAGAATCTGCTATAGAAAAATTAATTATAGAATATCCAAATAATATAGAATTCTCTTCACCAGATACACTTGGTAGAGCAACTAGGTTAGATGATGCTCCTGGGAGATATATAGAGTTTGCAAAAAATACTTTTCCAACAAATAAAACATTAAACGGATTAAAAATAGTAGTCGATTCCGCTAATGGAGCATCATACCATCTAGCAAAAAAAATATTCTGGGAACTAGGCGCAGAAGTAATTCATATTGGAAATAAACCTGATGGTTTTAATATTAATAAAGAATGCGGGTCAATGCATCCTGAACTAGCGCGCGATACCGTTTTATCTTCCAAAGCCGATATCGGAATAGTATTAGACGGCGATGCTGATAGGGTTATTATTATTGATGAAAAAGGCAATGTTATAGATGGTGATAAAATATTAGCCACAATAGCTTTGTATATGAAAAGCAAAGGTAAATTACACAATGACACAGTAGTGGCAACTCATATGTCCAACATAGGATTAGAAAACTTCCTTCATAGTCATGATATAAAACTCATCAGAACAGACATAGGAGATAAGCACGTAGCAAGAAAGCTAGAAGAAGAAAATTATTCACTAGGTGGCGAACAATCTGGCCATATTATAATACCAAAATTCTCCTCAACTGGTGATGGAATTGTAGCAGCATTAAAAATATTAAGCAGCTTTGTAGAGAGCAAATCAAAATCAATATCTGAATTATGTGATTTATACAAATCTGTTCCTCAAGTCTTACACAATGTAAAATATCATTATGATAAACCTCCAATCGTTGGAATAAACTCAATAGCAGAAAAAGTCTCTAAAGCTGAAGATCTTTTACTAACTGATGGAGGACGTATATTAGTTAGACAATCTGGTACCGAACCTGTAGTAAGAATTATGATAGAATCAGCAAACCAGGCGCTTATTCAAAAAATAATCTCGGACCTAGAATCAGAAATTTTGAAAGTTTAAAGTACGATGAAAATTATTTCAGCTTAGATAGATTTCTAATTTACATTATAGAACAACCAGCTACACCACACTCAGATACTACTGCTATAATTAACTCTTCTGATTGTATATCTCCAAAATTGGCTGATACCGCTTCTGGTGGAACCTGAAGATCTTGAGATGAAATCTCATAAAGCGTACGCTCTACTATTTCAGACACTCTTTCTACCAGTGCCTCAGAGGGATACTGAAACTCTTGAGATGCAATACCATAAAGTGCGGAGTATATAGAAAAGAAAAGATCACTGTTTTCTGTATTAGAATTCCATAAACCCATCTCAAAAACTTCAAGAATAAATGTGATTGCATCTAAAGAATCGGCGATATCTTGGTTTGCAACCCCTGCCTCCAAAAAATTTCGCTTTATTGTTTTTAATATTTCGATCAACTGCAACTGCTTTAAAGAAGCAGAAGGAAGAATGTAAATAGGATATAAAGCACGAACAAGGCATATAACTCCGTTTATTATTTTCTTCCTATGAGCATCATTATTTTCCTGAGCATCTACATCATCATACCAATTTGTATCTTGCAGTAATTCAGAAAATGTAGGCATAATGTTTTATCTATATATTGAGCGTCTATAATATATAATTGATCTTTATTACTAGCAATACTTATAATAGTTGCAGAAACGTACACATCAGAATAAACTCCTTCAAAAAACATGTTAGACTATGGAAACGATAGCATTAGGCTCTGATCACAGAGGTCATAAATTAAAAAACTCTTTATTACAACATTTAAAATTGATTGGTCATACCGTTATAGATCATGGTACTAATTCTGATTCTAAAGTTGATTACCCTGATTTTGCATACGAGGTAGCAAAAAATATACAGAATGGTAATGCAAAATTTGGAATACTAATATGCAATACTGGAATTGGTATGTCTATCGCCGCAAATAGATTGGATAATATTAGAGCCGCATTATGTAGGAGCATTGAGGATGCTCAAGCATCTAGAAAGCATAATGATGCGAATATCTTGGTACTAGGTGCAGAAAATTTATCATCAGATGATGCATCCAAAATATTAGATTGCTTTTTAAGCACAGATTTTGAAAAAGATAGACATGCTTTACGTTTGGAAAAAATTGAAAAACTTAACCATAGATTTCCTAAGTAGACTTGAATTTCGTTGCAACCTAATATACTATTGTAAAAAATTTATATATATGGAGACTTCTACATGATAGATATAGCTACTAAGAAAATAGATTTTTTCACTTCAAGCTTAGATCAAGTGGATGCAGATATATCATTCTTCTTAAAAAAAGAACTTCAAAGACAACAAAATCAAATTGAGTTAATCGCATCAGAAAATATAGTAAGTGCTGCGGTACTAGCTGCTCTTGGTACGGTTCCTACAAATAAATATGCCGAAGGGTACCCTGGAAAAAGATATTACGGTGGTTGTGAATATGTAGATGAGATTGAAACAATTGCCATAGAAAGAGCAAAACTTTTATTTGACTGTGAATATACTAACGTGCAACCACATTCAGGCTCTCAGGCTAATCTTGCTGTGTTTTTTGCACTACTAAACCCTGGTGATACAATCCTTGGAATGTCACTGAATGAAGGTGGGCATTTAACACATGGAGCAGCCCCAAGTTTCTCAGGAAAATGGTTTAATGCTGTTCACTATGGAGTACTAAAGACAACTCACCTGATAGATTATGACCAAGTAGAAAAATTAGCTCTTGAGCATAAACCAAAAATTATTATTGCAGGAGGATCTGCATACCCTAGAGGTATTGACTTCAAAAAATTTAGAGCAATAGCTGATAAAGTTGGCGCCTTCCTTTTTGCTGATATCGCGCATTATGCGGGGTTAATTTCTTCAAAATTATATCCATCCCCTGCTCATCTTGCTGATGTTATGACTACAACTACTCATAAAACTTTGCGTGGCCCAAGAGGCGGCATGATAATGTCTAATAACAAAGACTTGTTTAAAAAGCTTAACTCAGCAATATTCCCTGGTACACAAGGCGGGCCAATTATGAACATCATTACAGCAAAAGCCGTTGCGTTCAAAGAAGCTCTCCAGCCTGACTTTAAAAATTACTCCAGAGCTGTTATAAAAAACGCTCAAACAATGGGTGATGCCTTAAAGAGACATGGGTATGATTTAGTAACTGGAGGAACTGATTGTCACCTATTACTTGTAGACCTCACAAATAAAAATATTAGTGGCAAAAGCGCAGAAATCACACTAGATAAGGCGGGAATTACTTGTAATAAAAATACCGTCCCAGGAGAAACTAGGTCTCCATTTATAACCTCTGGAATTAGAATAGGATCACCTGCTTGTACTACACGTGGTTTCGGTGAAAAAGAATTCACAGAAATAGGTAATATGATTTCTTATGTACTAGACAGTCTAACAAAAAACCCAGAAGATAATTCTGCAGCAGAGAGAGAAACGCTTTCAAAAGTGAATGATCTTTGTGCGCAATATAAGATTTATCCAAACTTATTATAGGAATCAAAAATGCATTGCCCATTCTGCTCAGCTTCAGATACGCAAGTTAAAGATTCAAGACAAAGGATAGATGGAAAATCCGTCAAAAGAAGAAGATCTTGTATAGAGTGTGGATCTAGATTCACGACTTTAGAAATGATCGAACCCAAAGATCTTACAGTGATTAAAAGAGATGGATCAAAGCGATTCTTTGATCGAAATAAGATAATAAAATCCATCACTATAGCAACTAGAAAACGTGAAATATCTGAAGAACAGATAGAGTTGTTAGTAGACGATATTATCAAGACTTTAGAAAAATCTGGTGACAGCGAAATCCAAAGCAAAGCCATAGGAGAAATCATCATGCAAGAACTCCAAAAGCTTGATGAGGTTTCGTATGTAAGGTTTGCATCTGTATACAAAGAATTTGCAGAAGCAAAAGATTTTGAGAAATTTCTAAATAAAATGAGCGAAAAAATAAAAGATTAATTTCTTTATGAAAAAGGTTAATTTCTTTATTAAAAACACATAAAACATCCCACTACAATTTATATTTGACTACTCACATAATCTAGGGTATCAACTACTCCTAAGAGACTGTTGTTAAGTGAATTTAGTGTTTTAGTTATAGTGAATAGAATTGATCGAATCTTAGAGTTTTTCCAAATAAGAATAAAACGATTCGGAGCGCCTATATATACGTTTGCCATCTTCGGATTAATTAATTATCCAGCAGCATTTTTGGTAGCATATTATTATGGAGCATCAATCTATGAATTTTATTTCAGAGCATCTGCTACGTTATTATGTCTAATCCTTATACTAAAAAATTTATGGCCTAAATCTTTAAGAAAATTCTTACCTGTATATTGGTACTTCACAATCACCTTCTGCTTGCCTATCTTAGGCACATTCCTACTATTAGAGCACAATACTTCTCAGTGGTGGTTAATGAACTGTTCCACTGGAATATTAATCCTAGTTCTATCACTAGACACTCTGATGTTCTTAATCTCTTTAACGGTTGGAATCGCCATTGGGTTGTTAGCATTTATATCTGCTTATGGACACATAAATTGGACAGCCAGTTCCTCGGAAACAATAGTTGCAGTATATATGATTGTAGCTGTTTATGTACTTTCAGGATTATTCGCTAGAAGTAAAGAAATGTACAATGCCCAAATGTTGCTCATAAAGGATAAGCTAAATGAAAAACTAGAAAAACAAATTATCAAAAGAAATGATAACTTAAATAAGGCTTTAAGCGATCAAAATGTTATTATCAACAACATTAAAGAAGATATGAGAGCACCAGTGGAGGTGATTAATCATATTTCCTATAAGTTAGCAAAAACTTGGGATGACCTCAATGAAGATCAAAGAAAAGATTTAGCGGCAGATATTGATAAAAATTGCGTCCAATTATTAAGTTTAGTCAATCACTTAAGCGAATCAAAGCACACCTCTGGAAATGCTATGTTTGATATGCAGGTTCACAATATCGAAGATATCATAAAAGAAACGATACAAGATGTGCATATATTAATAAAAGAAAAAAACATACATATAGACTTCTACAAAAAAAAGCATATAGAAACCAGAGCTTTATTTGATAAAGAACGCATATATGATGCTATCAAAGACATTATAATCACTGCTGTAAAATGCAGCCCAATCGATGGAAATATAAGAGTTGATTTATGCCAAAAATATACCACACTACCAAGTAGCGTCACTATAAATGGGCTGTGTGTAGAAGTAAAATATTATGATGTTACACCGAAAACTGGAACAAAATTTATACTTGGCAAATTAAAACAGAATACTATCAATAATTACTTTAAAAAAATAAGAAGGTCGGCACTGACTACTGAAGAAATAGTTGCGGCGCATAGCGGCATGTTCTGGATTGAAACAGACGAAAAAGAAAAATTATCAACATCATATTTTGTGCTACCTTACCCGAATAACAGGCTGTCTATAGATGATTCTAGAACAACAAACAGTAAATTTCATGTACTCTTTGTTGATGATGACGAAGGTTGTAGAATAGCAGGAAGAATGATCTTAGAAAACATAGGTTATACTGTAAAATTGTTTTCTAGCGGAACAGACTTACTAGATTACTTAACTCATACAGATACAAAAGTAGATATTATTTTACTAGATATGATAATGCCTGACATGGAGGGACTTGAAGTAATCAAAGAATTAAGGAAAAGGAAAAAATACGCAAAAACGCCTATCATTATACAAACAGGCATAAAGTGCGATCTAGATTTCCCTGGATTAGTACAATACACGCCTCTTGGTTATATTTCGAAACCTTATAATAAGAAAGATCTGAAAAAAGAAATCGACTCCTACCTGCATCCAGAAAAAATCTCTGATAATACTAATTTAGTATCATAATTTATTGGAATTGTTTCACATTAACAAATTTCTTATACACACCTCCTGAAAAATCTATTATGATACTTCAGTTATAAAAAAGAATAATTATGAATTCTAGCGCACCAGTAGTGTTATGTATATTAGATGGTTGGGGTATTGGAGAAAAAACTCCAGACAATGCAATCTATAACGCCCATCCAACATTTTTCAATCATCTTATGGAGAAGTATCCTAATTCTGCACTTCATACATCTGGTAAAAACGTTGGTTTGCCTGAAGGGCAAATGGGTAACTCAGAAGTAGGTCACATGACAATCGGAAGTGGCAGAATAATAGAACAAGATTTAGTAAGAATAAATAACGAGATTTTATCAGAAAAATTTTATAAAAACCCTAAACTAAAAAAACTTCTACAAGCTATTGATAAGGAAAAAAATACTTGCCATTTAGTTGGCCTCGTATCAGATGGTGGTGTGCATTCTCACTTGAAACACACGCTATCTATCGCCTCTTTTATGAGTGATCAAAAGATCAAAACATGCTTACATATAATCACTGATGGTCGCGATACACTTCCAAAATCCGGAATCAATTTTATAAAAGAAGTATTAGAGTTTATAAAAGACAAACCCCTTATTTCTATAGCTACACTAAGTGGTAGATATTATTCAATGGATAGAGACAATAGATTTGAGAGAACAGAACAAGCCTATAATGTCATCGCACATGGACATAACAAAACATTCACAGATATTAGCGACGCAGTACTGGATTCATATGCACAAAATATCGATGATGAATTTATAATTCCACAGTCTTCATATGACTACAAAGGAATGATAGAGAACGATGCTATTATTTTTACGAATTTTCGATCCGACAGAATGAGACAAATAGTGTCAGCATTCTTACTACCAGAATTCAAAAATTTTGATCGCAAGGTAACAGCATTTTCTTCCGCTATGACAATGACTTCATATTCAAAAGAAATTAATAGTTTTTGTGATGTTTTAATAGAGTCTCAAAATATAGAAAACACATTATCAGAAGTTTTATCTAAAAATAATATGTCTCAGCTAAGAATAGCAGAGACAGAAAAGTACGCCCATATAACATTTTTTTTCAACGCTGGAAAAGAATCTCCATATAAAAACGAAGATAGAGTACTGATTAGCTCTCCAAAAATTGCAACATATGATTTAAAACCTGAAATGTCAGCTTATGAAATGACAGATAGAGTTATATTAGAAATAGAATCCAACAAGTATGACTTTATAGTTATTAATTATGCTAATGCAGATATGGTAGGTCATACTGGGAATTATGAAGCAACAATAAAAGCAATACAACACATTGATTCTTGCCTGAAAAAACTCACAGATTCTATTCTAAGAAAAAATGGGACCCTACTTATTACAGCAGATCATGGTAACGCGGAAATTATGTTTGATAATAACAAAAATTCCACATATACTTCACACACAACAAACCCCGTACCCCTTATAATGGTTGGGGATTGTTTTGATAAAAAAGATTTTTATTTAAAAAATGGGACACTCGCAGATATTGCCCCTACTATTCTTAATTTATTTAGTATTGATCTTCCAAAAGAAATGACAGGCACAAATTTAATTAGTAAAAGAATATGATAAAAAAGAAAGAGAAAAAATCTTTATTAAAACATTCTATAGAAATGATCTTAATCATAATAGTTGCAATTCTAATTAGATCTACACTATATGAACCTTACGTCGTACCAAGCTCTTCTATGTTCCCAAATTTACTAATAGGTGATAGAGTCATAGTAAATAAATACATATATGGGATAAGTAAGCATTCTTTTCCTTTTTCACCTAATTTGTTTAAGGGAAGATTCCTACCGATCAAAAAGCCAAAGCGCGGCGATATCGTAGTATTTGAAACTGACAAGGTATATGTAAAACGCTTAATTGGCCTACCTGGTGATAAAGTACAGGTATTAGATGGTTCGTTATATATTAACGATAGCAAGGTACCTAAAATACTAACGTATCCATTTGCAAATGAAGAGCAAATGAATATACCAAGATATATAGAAATATTACCAGACAATATAAGTCATACTGTTCTTGATTCTAGAACAAATTCAACATTCGATAACACCGAACCATACGTAGTGCCAGAAGATCACTATTTTTTTATGGGAGATAACCGTGACAATTCAAGAGACAGCAGAGACATGAGTGGCAATATCGGATTTGTGCATTATGATAATCTATTAGGAAAAGTTACAAAAATATTCTTTTCTTCAAAAGAGGTAACTTGGTACAATATACCTAACATTCTTCTAAATCTTAGATCAGATAGATTTTTTCACTCAGTAGTAGACTAATCGCATATGTTTGAAAAGTTACTAGAAAAACTAGAGTACCAATTTAAAAATATTAAAATCCTTGAAGAAGCTTTAACACATCCAAGCTTTTCAGAAGAATCGAATTATGAAAGGCTAGAGTTTCTGGGAGATTCAGTTTTATCACTCGTCATCACTAAGTTATTGATAGATAAATTTCGAAATGAAAGTGAGGGAGACTTAGCAAAAAGACGGTCTTCCGTAATAAATGGCAAAGCCTTACATAAGGTGGCAGAAAGAATTGGCGTTGGCTCTTTTATATTCATAGCAGAAGTAGAAGAAAATCTTGGCGGCAGACACAACCCAAAGATTCTAGAAAATGCTATAGAAGCAATAATAGGTGCCATGTATCTAGACGGTGGCTTAGAGCCTTGCGTCAATTTTATTACCAAATACTGGCTTGAAAGCATTAACAATAACGCTGAACCACCTGTTGATAGCAAAACATACTTACAAGAATGGTCTCAAAACAAAGGATATGGCCTGCCAGTATACACTACATTAGATAAAACTGGACCAGACCATAAGCCCTGCTTTGTAATAGAAGTAAAAGTCGGAGACTTTCCTTCATGTATAGCATCTGCTTTCTCAAAAAAAGAAACAGAGCAAGAAGCAGCACTAAAAATGATTCAATATATAAAAACAAATGATACAAAAAGCTAATTTCATTACTTTCATCGGAGCACCAAACGTTGGTAAATCCACATTATTAAACAAGCTAATGGATCAGAAAATATCCATTGTTACACCTAAAGCTCAAACTACACGTACATCATTAAAAGGTATAAAAATATTTGGCGACACTCAACTAGTTTTCATTGATACACCAGGAATATTTGATCCGAAAACATATGCAGATAAGGTAATGGTTGATTGTGCATGGCAAATGATTTCCGGAACAGACAAAGTATGTTTATTAGTAGATGCACAAAGCCCGTTGACATCGAGAAATAGAACAACAATTGAAAATTTAAAAAAAGAGAAAATCAAAACGGTATTAATAATAAACAAAGTTGATACTATTTCTAAGGAAACATTACTAAAGACAGCTAAAGAGCTGAATGACTTATATAATTTTGAACAAACGTTCATGATTTCAGCATTAAAAGGAAAGGGAACAGATAGCCTGATAGAGTATTTTATTTCAACTGCAGCAGCACAACCGTGGCCATTTGGAGAAGATGAAATTACAACTGCGCCTATAAAGTTTATGGTTTCTGAAATAGTAAGAGAAAAAGTCTTCTTATTCACTAATAAAGAAGTACCCTACACAACTCACATTGAAGTAGAGCATTGGGAAGAAAACGATAATGCAGATGTTATTTCAGTTCTAATACAAGTACGAGATAAAAATCACAAAAAGATCATTCTTGGAGCAGAAGGATCTCTGATAAAAAAAATAGGTACTAAAGCCAGATTAGAGATAGAAGAGTTATTAAAGAAAAGAATATATTTAAGAACTCACATCAAAATAGTTCCTATTGAAAAGATGTCCTTGTCATACAAAGCATATTGATCTAATTATTTCTTAATTAGGTGTAAAAATAATGAGTAGAAATTAAAATATTCTTTACATCTGTGAATCAAGTTGTATTTTGTGTTTTCAGTATACTAGAAGTTATTTATTATGAGTCTACATTCTTCATTATTAGATATTTTAGCTTGTCCTATTACAAAAGATAAGTTAATCTACGATCAAGAAAAAAATGAGCTAATTAGCCTTAAGTCTGGTCTTGCTTTTCCAATAGTAGATGGTATACCTATCTTACTCGTTGAGAACGCAAGGAAGATGAAAGAAAAGGAGTTAGATTTAATAAAAGGAAGTAAATCTAAATAACTATAATGAAAAATATACGCCCGCGTGATGGAATGGTAGACATAACGGACTTAAAATCCGTGGGGCATTAGCCCTTGCCGGTTCAAGTCCGGCCGCGGGTACCACTCCGACCCCTAAATTAGCTTCAAAATAAATAATTAAAACGAAAATAACTCCGCTCTTTCCAGCTTACAAATAAAAGCTCTTTACATATGGAAAGGGTTTGAATGCCCCATAAAGCATGCACTCATAGACTCTGCATAATAATGAGTTTGAAAAAAACCTTCTATATTGCCACCATTCTCTTCACTATAAGTAACGAGTGCATCAAATACAATAGGATCATTTATTTCCAAAGCCTGTTCAACAGATGCTCCAGCTTGCAGAGCTTGCACTTGAGACCATTCTGTAAATAGCAAAGCTTGTTTCCAAGGTACTCCAGCTTGCAGAGCTTTCATTTGAGAGTCTTTTGTAAACAATAAAGCTTGCTCAACATCAAAAAGGATCTGGAAAACCGTCATTTGAGACTTTTCTGTAAACAATAAAGCTTGATCAATAGTAATATCACTGACTAGGAAAGCCATCATTTGAGACGATTTTATAAACAATAAAGCTTGCTCAAAATGCTCAATACCAAGGCTCTCGAGAACTATCACTTGAGACCTTTCTGTAAATAGCAAAGCTTGTTTCCAAGGTACTCCAGCTTGCAGAGCTTGCACTTGAGAGCCTTTTGTAAACCGCTTAGCCTCTTCATCGCTTAGACCAGCTTCTTTAGCGGCTGAATATATTTCCTCTGGCGTCATTTATTTCCTACCCTATTATTTCGCAATAAAAATAGCAACTAAGTTGATTGAATCAAGTATTAATTATTTTTTATACTTTATCAAAATAAAAAGGCCTAGAAAATCTAGACCTTCATAATAATATGAAAAAATAAGGTTACTAAAACTAAGCAGCTTGTTTAGCTCTAATTACACTCAATAATTGCTCTGTAGCTTTATCAATTTCTATTTTATAAATAACCGAATATTCTTTAGTTAATCTAGATAGAGCTGATTCGTATATAACTCTTTCACTGTAAGAACGATTTGTATCTTCTGAATTTTTATATAAATCTCTGACAACTTCTGCGATAAGATCTAAAGCCCCAGAGTTAATTTTTGCTTCATACTCAGATGCCCTTCTGCTCCACATACCTTTAGCGGTTTTCGGTGCACTCTGTAATACATCCAGCACTAAATCCATTTCTTTTCTTGAAACAAGATGACGTAACCCAATTTTTTCTGCTTTTTTTAATGGAATTCTCATAGACATTTTATCTTTCTCAAACTCAACAACAAATAACTCGATTTTGATATCACTAATTAATTGCGCTTCAATATCAACGATTTTGCCGACTCCATGAGATGGATAAACAACTGAATCTCCTATGTTGAACAAACTACTGGTAACCATGGAAACCTCTAAATTTGATTTTACGAGATAAAATATCCGCTCAGGAATACTATCACAAAAAAACGTATTAATAAAGGCTTAATTTATCACTGTCGTTATTCACGCTTTTTTAACAATTGCGCTTTCTCTCTTTTCCAGTCCCTCTCTTTGATAGTTTGCCTTTTATCCGCGGAATCCTTACCCTTGGCGATAGCTATTTCCACTTTCAAAATATTTCGATCATTGAAATAGCACTTTAACGGAACCATCGTATAGCCAGACTTTTTGATTTTTCCGATAATTTTATTAACTTCCCTCTTATGTAAAAGGAGTTTTCTATAACGAGTTTCAGAATGATTATTAATATTTGCCTTATCATATTTCGGAATATGAGAAGATAATAACATCAGATCTCCTTTAATATTACTAACAAAGGCGTCATTTATATTCATTCCATTTTTTCTGATAGACTTTACTTCGGTGCCAGTAAGGATAATACCCGCCTCAAAAGAATCCTCTATAAAGAAATCATGACGAGCTTTTTTATTTTGAGCGACTAACTTAACCATAATTAAATTAGATTTAATTCTGATAATATATTTTTTACCTTTGACTTGTTAGATGAAGACAATTCTACCAAAGGCAATCTAACTTTTGATTTACAAAAACCCATCAACTCTGCAGAGTATTTTACAGGCACAGGGTTGGTCTCGCATGACAAACCTTGATATAAATCATAAAACTTTGAATGAGCTTTCAATGCATCTTCAAAATTATTTTCTTTTGCAAAATTATATATTGCAACCATTTCTTTAGGTACAATATTGGAAGCTACAGATATAGCTCCATGGCCTCCATTAGCATAAAAAGACAAATTACTAATATCATCGCCAGAAAACTGAAGAAAATCTTCACCAATTTTTCTTCTAACTTCTAATGGTCTATTTACATCGCCAGATACATCTTTAATACCAATCACATTTTTTATATTACTTAATCTTTCAATAGTATCAGTTTTAATATCCACACCCGTACGGCCAGGATGATTATAAAGGATAATCGGGATACTAACTGAAGCACTTATAGATTTATAATGCTCTACCAAACCATCTGGTGAAGGCCTATTATAATAAGGAGCAATTACCAACAAAGCATCAACACCTATTTTTTCTGCTTCCTTAGCAAGGTGACAAACTTTTTCTGTGTTATTAGAACCTACTCCAGCAATTACACTCACTTTGCCAGCAGATAGATTCACACATCTTCTCATTGACTCCAATTGCTCTTCATAAGACAAACAAGGGCTTTCTGCAGTAGTGCCGCATGATACCAAACCGCTAACTCCATTATGCATTTGGAATTTTATCATTTTTTCATACACATCAAAATCTACCTTGAACTTGTCGTCAAAAGGAGTGATTAATGCTGTGAGTACACCGTGAAATTTTTTATTCATAGTTTATTTTAATTATAGAGGAGACAACGTAAACAAGACTCCTTTTGAAGTATTTTCTATATCTATATCATAATTTATAGATTTTGCTACAGCATATGTATAGAAATGCTGAATGTTTCTAGTATTTTTCTCTAAAGACTTTCCTCTTCCTTTGAGTATTTCCAACAATTCCTCACTAACCTTATAGCTCTCAGAGTCTGCTATAATTTTTACTTTTTTCTTTCCTTCAATATTTAATTGAATAGTACCTCTATGCATTATACTAGAAGCTACTATTAATGCCGCATTAAGAATTAATTTGCCTAAAACACCATTCACTGATGTTGGGTCCCATGATTTATCAAAATTAATTTTCAACTTCGCACCATCTAAAAAAGCAGTAATCAATATTCGAATGTCACCTAAGTTGACTTCAATATCTTTTGATGCAAATCCGTATGCTTTTCTAAAAAATGTAACTCTATTTATTGCCTGATTAGAACTAAAATGCACAAGGTCTATAGCTTTATTTCTCATTTCTTCATTTTTTGAATCTAAAAAATCAATGCTATTATTTATAGCTCCTATAGACCCAGCTAAATCATGACAAAATCTTGAACTCATTAGCTCCGAAAATTCTATTTCTTTGGACATCCAGTTAACTCTTATTAATAAATTTTCACTTATTATATCAGACTATAGATTTCATCAAGATTCAACTAAAAAATGATTTGACCCTAAACTCTTATACCTCTAGCATAAATTTTATAAATTTGTTGTGCAGATGAACCGAGATTTTATAAAGTTAGAAAAACTCAATAAAGATATAAAAATAGCTATTAGATACGGCACAAAATATAATTTTGTTAACACAGTAGTGCCTGGCTATAAATCAGAGAGCACCATCATTATCTCCAAAAAAGCTGGCGATGCGTTTCTTAAAGTGCAAGATGAGTTTCATAGAGAAGGCTATAATCTTGTATTCTATGATGCCTATAGGCCAAAAAAAACAACTGAATATTTCGGAACGTGGGCTTTAACTGAAGACATCGCAAATAAGCATATATTTTATCCAAATCTAACAAAACAAGAAATTTTTGAACATGGTCTTATTGCAAAAACTTCTAGCCATACAAGAGGCAGCACAGCTGATATAACCATTATAGAAAAAGGCAACACATTATTTGAGATTCCAAAATTAACATACAGAACTTTAAAAAATGGAAAAACAATACCATTCTATGATGATAACTCAGTTGACATGGGCTCATCCTTCGATTTATTTGACTTAGTAAGCTCTTATGATAATAGAGAAATTGCAGATTCACATTACGAAATGAGAATGTATTTACAAAGCAAAATGCTAAAGAACGGCTTTCTCCCACTCAAAGGAGAATGGTGGCATTTTACATTAAAAAATGAACAGTTCCCAGAGACATACTTTGATTTTGATATTATTTAAATTCAAAATTCATGATCAAAAATTGTTAGCAAATTTTTTCCAGTAGTACTAATATTTACCTTATCCAGACGCGCCCTATTCCTCGCTCCTGACTTATCTAAAATAGAGAATTCCTTTGAATCAATTTCCCAAACCATTCCTTCCGTTGTCACCTTCCCATCATCGAAAGAAAATATAGAAATCGTTGTTTCTTTAGGAATAGAAAGCTCAATATCATTTTTGATAATACCACCAAGCTTTGATTCTCCTGTATTTGGAACGTCATAAAACCACATATCAAATTCTTTAGCGTATCGTACAAAAGTATTCACGTTATTTATAACATGATCTATTTCCCCACCATTTATACCAAGCACTAAACTATTATCTATTCCATGATTTTGTGCGAATCTAATAGCTTTCTCAAAATCTGTATAATTCTGGTCATCGATTATTATTATTTTAGATTTAGGAAACTTGGAAAGGTCTCGGCACGAGTCCATATCCCCTACTATAAAATCAGGAATAATACTCATATTATGCAATAAATTTGCTCCGCCATCTACGCCTATAATAGGAATATTTTTTTCTAGTATTTTTCTAAAAAAGGCTTTTTCAGGCAGGTTGCCGTTTAAACAAATAATACTCTTAAAACCACTTAGATTTTTCATTTTTTTTACTGTACCGCTTTTTTAAATAGACTAACGTAGTTGAAGAAATCAACGTCATAATATTCGTCATCCAAAGAGCTTTTGCATCTATCAATACGCCATATGTAATCCATAAAATTGAGATAAAACAGAAGTTATATAACATGAATAATGATAAATCACGAGCAGACTTAGATTTATAAGTTTTATAAACTTGTGGAATTAAAGTGACAGTAGTAAAAGTGGATGCTAAAAAGCTAATGATATTAATAAACATGACATGCCTCCTCATAAGTTAGTCTAAGTTTAAATCTCAGCTAGGCGCTTTGAAAATAAAACTAGTACAGTTTCCACACGAAATTAAGTGTAGCATTCAAATGTCAAGTTGTATAGTATGGGCACACAAATGAAAAACTGCACAAAAAGCCAACACTACATTTTTGTGTATAACATATAAAAAAAATAATAGAAGCTTTTTTATGAATTATACTCTTTTTTCGTACTTGTAGCAGTCATCCTAATCTACTCATTAATTATAGGTAAAAATAGTTCTGTAGGCATTAAGAATGACACTGATTATTTCCTTAGCGGTAGAAGCTTAGGATTCTTCAATATTTTTATGACGATTCTTGCCACCCAACTTGGTGGAGGAGCAATTATTGGAACAGCAGAAGCAGCCTACCTACATGGATGGAAATCTATGTCTTATTCTTCAGGCATAGCTCTTGGTCTTGTTTTCCTTGCATTAGGTATAGGTTCCAAGTTTAGAAGAATGAATATAAGCACTATACCAGAAATATTTCAGACAGTTTATAAATCCGAAAACTTAAGAATATTTTCTTCTCTATTATATATAGCTTCAATGTTTTTACTATTGGTAGCGATAGGTGTCTCTGCTAGAAAGTTCGCCCATTCAATAGGTTTTAGTAGCGAGCTAGTGTTCATGGTTTTTTGGGGTGTAATCATTGCTTATACCACTGCCGGCGGTCTAACAGCTGTAACAAAAACTGATATCTTGCAAATCCTTTTTGTTTTAATAGCATTTGCTTTAACATTTTTATATTTGCCAAAAAATATAGATTTTGCATATGTAGAAAAGATACCTGATATCACCACACCATCCATACCTTGGTTTAGCTGGCTAATAATTCCTTGCTTATCTAATATCATAGGTCAAGATATGGCACAAAGATGTTTTGCTGCAAAATCCACAAAAATCGTGCCTTATGCCATGATTTCTGCTGCTTTTGTATTAATCATAGCGACTCTGCTTCCAACTTACTTAGGAATTCTAGCAAGTAGCATGGACATAGAAGTTTCTGGGAGTAGCGTGTTGATACAAGTGGTATCAAAATTAACAAACCCTTATATTACAAGTATATTTTCAGCAGCAATACTAATGGCTATATTATCAACGGCTGACTCAATATTATGCGCTTTAAGCTCGAATATTTCATTAGATTTTGATTTATTTAAGAAAAACAAAAAAGACAGAAACAGAAATTCTTCGAAGCTTGTAACTGTTACAGTTGGCATAACTGCAATGTTAGCTTCATTTTTCTCTGAAGATATAATCCCGTTAATGATAATCTCTTATGGGATAACTATCTCTGCATTATTTGTTCCTATCATTGCGGCGCTGATCTTCAAAAATCCACATCAACGATCCGCGTATTGCGCATGTATAAGTGGCTTCGTTGCATTTACTTATTTCTTGTTTTTTACAAATTATGATTACAAAGCAATAATAAGTATTTTGATTTCACTAACTGCATTCTGTTTTGCAGAGCTTTTTTTGAAGAAAAAATAAAAAAGGCCGCCAACATTAGACGCCTTTTTAAAAAATAACGTTCATATATTAATTGCACACAAACGTTAAGCAGACTCCTATACCTTTTTCATATGCATGAAAATAAAACTATCTATACAATTACTCTAAAAATAATTATAAATAGTAATATAAAATGAAAAATCTGATTCTGTTACGGTAGAACAATGAATAATGCTCTAAAATTTTTATGGAAAATGATACACCAATACAGGTGGCATTATTTTGTGATGATGATCGCTCCGATCACAACTGCTTTCTATCCTTTTTTATATAATTATTCTGTAAAGCTAATACTTGATATTCTTACGACAGTAGAAACATTCACATATACAGATCTATTGTACCCAATAGTATTATTTTTGTCAGTACAGCTACTAATCAACGTGGTATGGAGAATAAGTAATATTCTAGAATGGAAGATTGAGCCAGTTGTTAGAAGAAATATAATCACAGCTTCTTACGATTATGTGCAACACCACTCTTACAAATTTTTTCTTAACAATTTTCCTGGAAATGTCACAAGTAAACTAAAAGGAATTTTAGATGGTTATGACCATCTATGGGAACAATTACACCATGGAATAACAATTTCTGTGCTTTCAAACGTCATCAATATGTTTGTCTTGTTTATTGTAAGTGCACAAGTTGGATTATTTATGGTTGCTTGGAGCATATCCTTCTTGATAGTCATATCTTTAATGTCAAAACGAATGAATTACTATGCATTTGAAGAAACGCAGGCTAGACATAGACTCGTTGGAACACTGGCAGATAAGATCGGTAATATTTCTTCCTTATTCTCTTTTGCAACTAAAAAATCAGAGTTAAATGATCTCAAAAAAAACCTAGCACAAGACTTCATGCCAAGGCAAGTAGCTCTATATAGATATGATTTTGTTGTACAGCTAGTAGCAGGATTATTTTACTTGGTAATGCTTGCCACTCTATTGTTTATGATGATAGAGGCCAGAAGACAAAACCTGGTTTCCATAGGTGATTTTGTATTCGTATTCGGAATTGTCTTTTCATTATCTGACAATTTATGGAAACTAATAAATTCAATACAATCCTTTGTTTATGAATTAGGTGATCTTATTAGCGCCTTTGAGTTTCTTAACACCAAGCATGAAGCAAAAGATGCAAAGGATGCGAAAATATTAAAAGTAAAAAAGGGTTCTATAGCACTGAAAAATCTATGCTTTTCTTATGAAAACAAAAAAGAGATACTACATGATATCAATATTAATATAAAGGCAGGAGAGAAAGTTGGCTTAGTTGGATATTCAGGAGCTGGGAAATCTACTTTAATTAACACCATACTAAGGTACTTTGACATTACATCTGGAAGTATAAAAATTGATGGTCAAGATATCAGAGACGTCACCGGAGATTCACTTAGACAAAATATATCAGTGATACCACAAAATAGCATGCTATTTCATAGAAGTGTTATAGAGAATATACGATATGGAAGTGAAGACACTACTGATGAAGAAGTAATTGCAGTCAGCAAAAAGGCACACATTCATGAAGCAATTGAAAACCTTCCTCAAGGATACGACACACTTGTTGGAGATAAAGGGTTCAAATTATCTTGTGGCCAAAGACAAAGAATAGCCATTGCTAGAGCTATACTAAAAGACGCTCCTATACTCATACTTGATGAAGCAACATCGTCATTGGATAGTCAAACAGAAAAAGAAATACAAGATAGTCTAAATATTCTAATTGAAGATAAAAACAAAACAGTAATAGCGATCGCTCATAGACTGTCTACGTTAAAACACATGGATAGAATTATTGTCCTAAATGAAGGTAGGATAACAGAAGAAGGAACACATGCAGAACTAATTAAAAATCAAAATAGTTTATATAACAAACTATGGAAACTACAAAAAATCTAAAATAAATCATGTCAAATAATATAAAAGTTAGTTACGTAGTTACAGTCTATAATAAAGCGCTTTATTTACCGTACACTATACAGTCTATAAAATCACAAAATTTAGGAATGCCCGTAGAGCTTATTTTCGTTGATGACGCATCAACTGATAACTCAGTTGAAGTTATAAAGAAAGAAACTGCGGATATGAAAAATGTTATCATTATCACTAATAGCCCAAATAAAGGCCCAAGCATCAGATTAAATCAAGGAGCAAAAAAAGCATCAGGACAATATCTACACTTAGTGGATGGAGATGAAATCTTGCCAACAAATGCAACGAAAGTAATGCTAAATTTATTAATAGAAAACAAAGTTGATTTTATATACGGGAAAAAACAAAAAACGAATCTTGAATCCAGAGAACTATTAGGACAATATATATCTGAAGAAATAAAATATAAAAATTATTTCAACCCATTATTAGAAATACTAAATGGGAAATTTGTCGGAATCTCCTTGATGACATCAAAAGCTCTATATAATAAATCGGGTGGCTGTGATGAACGAGTATTTATACAAGATGAATCCTTACCTATCAGACTTGCCCATAAAGCAGAAAATTTTATTTCTTTAAATAATACAGTAGTGTTTGCACCTAAAAAAAATCATGAGAATTTATCGAGATTAAAAAATCAACAACATCATGATAGATTTCTTGTATATAAATATGCTATAGAAGACTTTTCGAATTCAATAAGCAACATAGAGAAAAAAAAGATGTACCAAAGAGCGATATCTTCGGTCTGGAAAAATAAAAAAATACAAAGCAATACTCTAGATAGATGTGTATTCTTTTTTAAATATTTATATATAACGCTTCTAAAGCCTATGCCCAACTCGCAAGAGTTACGAAGCGCGGCGAATCATTTCGACGAGTGCGATGATATAAGGAGAATGTAAGATGAAAATTATACTCCTACCCATATTATTCTTAATAAACCTTACACCAGCAAATGCCGACTGCTTTTTAGCCTCTGAAAATAATAAAATTATTAAGCAGATTGGCGATTGCACATTAAGGCGCTCTCCTTGCTCAACTTTTAAAATAGCCCTAAGTTTAATGGGATATAATGAAAATATACTTATTGATGAATCACATCCTGAGCTAAACTTTAAAGAAGGTTACACTGAGTGGCTCAAAATTTGGAAGCAACCTCATACCCCAACAACATATATAAAAAATAGCTGTCTTTGGTACTCACACGTCATTACCAAAAAACTAGGGGTTAAAAAATTTCAGGATTACGTCACAAAATTTAACTACGGAAATCAAGATATTTCTGGTGATCTTGGTCAAGATAATAGCCTTACAAAATCTTGGATTTCCAGCTCCTTAAAAATATCTCCAGAAGAACAAATTATTTTTTTGCAAAAGCTAGTTAATAAAAAGCTACCCGTCAGTCTTAAGTCACATGAAATGACGAAAAGAATACTGTTTGTTGAACATTTAAAAGATGGTTGGAAACTTTATGGAAAAACTGGAGCCGGCCATATAAAAAATCCAGACCTTCCTTTAAATGAAGATCATAAACTTGGATGGTTTGTTGGGTGGATTGAAAAAGATAATCGTAGAATTATCTTTGTACATTATCTTGATGGCAAAGAGAAAGAATGTGCTACATTAACTCAAAGAGCTAAAACAGTGGCAAAAGAGAAGTTGATGAATCTTGTTAAAGCACCTAGTTGAAAAAACATTAGAATACCTTATATTTATATGCAATCTATTTAAATTTATTGACTATTTAGTCGCTTGATGTAGGCTTTGATCAGTTAAATGAGTAAGAAACGATGCAAGAAATAGAAGACCGCAGAGCACCATTTATAGACGGATTTGTAGTAGCAATTTTTATAATTATTACATGCGGAACATCATTTCTTATGTTTCCTCTTTTCTTGGTCCCAATTGCAATAGCATTCTTCGTTCTTTCTTCAGGATTTACTATAGTTCAACCTAATGAAGCACAGGTACTAACTTTCTTTGGAAAATATGTTGGAACTATAAAGAAAAATGGATTCTTATATACTATTCCTTTTACTTTTAAAATGCGTGTTCCACTTAGACTAATTAATTTTTTGACAGACCATCTGAAAGTTAATGATTTGAATGGTAATCCCATTGAAATAGGAGCAGTAGTAGTATGGCGAGTTTCTGATGCAGCCAAAGCATCATTGAATATAGATAACTATAAAGATTTTGTAGCTAATCAAAGTGACATTGCTGTTCGGACGCTTGCAGCACATTATCCTTATGATTCAGAAAAAAGCAGTTCCTTAAGGGGAAATATAGATGAGATTGCTAGTAAATTAAAAGAAGTTCTTCAAGAAAAACTTTCTATAGCTGGAATCATTATTGAAGATACAAAATTAACTCACTTAGCTTATGCTTCTGAAATAGCCGCAGCAATGTTAAAGCGCCAACAAGCGGCAGCTATTTTTCAAGCACGCCAATATATGGTAGAAAATACTTTAGCTATCATTGATGGTGTAATGGCGCATCTTGATAAAAAAACTAATATAAAGATTTCTGATGATAAAAAGGCAGAGCTAATTAATAGCCTTTTAATTGTTATGACATCGGATAAAGAATCTAGTCCCGTAATAAATTTGACTAAGTAACTTTGAAAATTACTGATTATTATTGGGCGCTAGTATATATCCATAGAATTTGGAGAGAAAGAATTTGCAAAATGTCCATAACTGCACCTTATGTTTAAATCATCTTCCACTGTCACCAAAACCTATATTTCAAATTAGCAAAACTGCAAAAGTTCTCATTGCAAGCCAAGCACCAGGACTACGTGCGCATGAAACTGGGATAACTTTCAACGATCCTAGAGTCGGTCTTTGAAAGTTAATGATTTGAATGTTAACCCCATCGAAATAGGAGTAGTAGTAGTATGGCAAGATGCTGATGTTTCCAAAGAGGCAGCAAATTTAATATAAAAGACGCAAAGGGGATAAGCACCTAAAAAGCTATACTTGCTATAGAGTTTACTTTAATAAAAATTGACTAGTATTTATATCTAATCGCCTAAAGGCATCGAAAAATTTATTGTAATATCTTCCGCACCTGGATTTTTCTTATAAATGCTAGCATTTGATATATGACTTAAAGACAATCCTATCCTGTGACTATTAGCCATTTTATAAGCTATCTCTATCGAAGAACGAAATTGTAAAGCACCACCAAGATCCTTACCTTTCCCTTTAAAATACCTACCAACAGAAAATCCGGGTATTAGATATAAAGACTCTTTATACATAGGAAAGTCAATATTGAACCCAACATATCCATAGGCTGAACTTTTGCTACTCAAGTATCCACCTAATTTTGGTACTATATAACTATTATTATAAGCCTTATATTTGTATTCTATACCAAGCATTGTATGTGTTTTTTTATTATTAACATCAAACGCACCTACATATGGAGTTAAGTAAGAGAGCCTTTGTTTGAATGTGGTCTCCTCAGCAGCCGCTGATATTGAGGCAATTATAGCCAAAATTAAAGATTTGATTTTTAAATTCATAGTAAATTTTCTAACTTTCCTCTATTTTTTTGCTAAACCTTACTAAACAAATATTAATTTTTAATTAAAAACTTCTTCAAATCAAAATAATCGCAAAAAGATTCAGATTAACTCATATAAAAACTCACATGTTATATTTGACTTTTAAAATATTTATACTAATTAAAGATATAAATAAAGATATAAATGTTATCTAAAATTATGGAGAATAAAGATACTATAAAAAGATGAAAAATGTCCGTAACTGCACCTTATGTTTGAATCATCTACCCCTCCCCCCAAAACCTATATTTCAAATCAGCGAAACCGCAAAAATTCTAATTGCAAGCCAAGCACCAGGACTACGTGCGCATGAAACTGGCATAACTTTCAACGATCCGAGCGGTGATCGTCTTCGTAAATGGATGGATATCGACCGAGAAACCTTTTATGATCCCACGCGCATAGCTATTATTCCAATGGGGTTATGTTATCCAGGTTCTGGCAATTATGGAGACTTACCACCAAGACCAGAATGCGCTAAACTGTGGCGGGAAAAACTGTTAGCACTCATACCCGAGATCCAGCTTACATTAGTAATTGGTAAATATGCTCAAAATTGGCATATAGCTAAAAAGCAAAAGAAAAACCTTACTGACACAGTAAAATCCTGGAAAGAATTTTGGCCAAATCAATTGCCTCTACCTCATCCTAGCGGACGTAATAATTTATGGCTTAAAAAAAACCCATGGTTTGAACAAGAAATTTTACCCGCCCTTCGAGAAAAAATTAGAAGGACTCTATCCGCATAATTTTTTAATTTCTTCATATCTCTAACATCAAAAGTTAACGAGTTAACATCTTGTGTGTTTCAGAAGTCACAGTTTCTTATCCTCATAATTATCATTCTCTAGGCGCATACTAGATTGCGCCTTGGCTCTCTTTAAATAATGAATTATTTTAGTTAATTTTTCTTAACTTTCTTACTAAATTTAATTGACCTAAGTGTTAATATTTATTATGTTTTTCTTATTAAAATTAACCAATTAACTTTTAACGAGAGAGCGTGAGTATGAGTGAAAAAATAAAAGAATTATTTCGTAACGCAGTATTTCGCGGGGAGCTGGAGTCACTGAAATCACTAAAAAATACTCACCCAGAAATAAACTTAGGAGAAATAACATACACCTTTAGTGGGAACACATTGCTACATACGGCAGCCACTATTGGTCATGCAGGAATTGCACAATTTCTATTAGCTACCGGAATGAATCCATCTACTGAAAACAACCATGGGGACACACCTCTTAATCTCGCCGCAATTCACCAGAATGGGGCAGTTGGAGCAATTCTAACCAATGCAGGTGGAATATATGGAAATCCAGCACCGGCTCATAATATAGTATTTAATGATGAAGCAACTGGATACTGGGAGCAAACTAATGACGACTCCTCTCATCAGTATCACCTTGCGCCCCATGGAGCTTGCAATTATCTTTGTCCCGGGATGGTATTAACATCTGGAGACTTTTATTAATAGCAATAAAGATACAAACGCTTGAATTATAAAGTGCAAACTTTGGAGATTTACTGGTAGTATTTGATTAAATATTGCCAAGCTTTAGTTCATTCACAATAACAATTAAAATGCTCTTAACCAAGCCTTAATTAATTGAAGAGGAATGCCTAAAGAAGATCTCAATAGCAATCTTCAATGGATGTTGACTTAGTACTTAAGCGTCCTTATACTTCGTAAGAAGCATTGCGCAATAAAGAGGATGCAATGAAATCAATACAAGATAAACCCGCGCCATTTATTTATGGATTTAAGATACTGTTTGTCAGCGCCGTTCTATGCATAGCATTCTGGCTTGTATTTCCTATTATATTCTATCTTTCATTAATCCCGCTTGGTGTATTTGCTTTTATAGTTTCTTCAGGATTTACTATAATTCAGCCAAATGAAGCGAAAGTAATCAGATTTTTTGGGAGATACATTGGCACAATAAAAGAGAATGGGTTTTTATATACTATACCATTCTCTCTGAGCACAACTGTACCACTAAGGTTGACTAACTTTTTAACTGACCACCTGAAAGTAAACGACCTAAATGGCAACCCCATTGAAATTGGTGCTGTCGTAGTCTGGCGCGTTGCTGATGCAGCACAAGCTTTATTCAATATAGATCATTATCAAACATTTGTAGCCAATCAAAGCGACATAGCTGTTCGTACAATTGCCGCTCATTATCCTTATGACTCAGAGGATGGAATATCACTCAGAGGAAACATAGATGAAATTGCTGATAAATTAAAAAATTTCCTTCAAGAAAAACTAATTGTAGCTGGTATAGTGATTGAGGATACGAAATTGACTCACTTGGCTTATTCGTCTGAAATAGCGCAAACAATGCTAAAACGTCAGCAAGCATCAGCAGTGTTCCAAGCTCGTAATTATATGGTCAAAAATGCCTTGGCAACAATTGATGATGTGGTAAAGCACTTTGAAAAAGGCAATGTAAAAATTTCTGCTGATAAAAAAATTGACCTTATAAACAACCTGCTCATTGTCATGACTTCAGATAAAGAAGCTATCCCAACAATAAATCTGAATAAAAACTAGATTGGAACTTTCTTAGTAAAAAATCCTCATCTAGAATAGCAGATCATTATCTTCCACGCTTGTTGTCGTTACTGGAATATTTTACGAAATGAATGCGCGCTGGTAATTAAGAAAAAACTGTCTTGTAGCTGATTTGTGTTGGGCTTCAGAAAGTGCGCTCCCGTATAGGAGAATTTTTGAGTTCTCAACTAACTTTTTAATTCAGGCTGATCTGCATATTTTTATGTGGGATTCCGGCATCCATATACTCATCACCACAAACCGTAAAGCCTAGACCTTCATAAAAAGTAATTGCGTGAGTTTGGGCACCTAGAATTGCAATTTTTACTTTGCCTCTACGAACAATTTCTTGTAAAAGATACTGCATCAATTTTCTGCCAAGTCCTTTTCCTTGATGCTCAGATAGTATGGCTACCCTCTCAATTTTTGCTTTGCCATCCACGTATCTGATTCTGGCAGTTCCTGCCGGATATTTCTCGAACTTAAGCAGGTAATGATCGCTTTCTCCATCCAATCCATCAATTTCATCTTCTTCAGGCACATTTTGTCCGTCTATAAAAACTCTGCGGCGGATATTGTGGCAAGATTCAATATCGAAGGTATTATCGCTTGATTGATTGTTATACTCATAATTGCTCCTAATTATTTTACTCTTTTTGGACTACCACGTAGGGAATTCTGCATCTTACATTTTATGGCGGCGGAGAGAGGGATTGGCTTACGCCGCTCTCCGTCTTTGCTGATTGAGTCTCAAAAAAACGTTATTTTGGTAGATTTCATTTTATAATCTATTGTCCTGACTAGAGAAAATTCTTGATCGTTATAGGATAAAATTTCTATCCTAAACATACGAAATCCAACTATTTTCCGCACCACAGTCATGTAAGTGATGGCCCACTCACATATCTAATTTTGCCGATTTACAAAATTAATGCTTTAGCATTTTTAAAACAAATCCTTCCAGCGTATTGATGGCCGTATTATCGGCGCGGTGTTTAAGCAATGAAACATGCGTATCGGCTAGTTTAGGAAGCAAAGAGCCATCCACTGCCTGTAAGTCATTTGGTATCATTGTATGCGGTATTACAGTAATACCCATGCCTGCTCTCACCGCCGCAACTGCTCCCGTATAACTAGGGCTAGAGAAAACTAGGCGCCATGAACGTCCCGATTCTTCCAAGGCTTTGATGGCGGATGCACGATAAACGCATGGCTGGGGTGATAGCACAAGTGGCACTGGCTTTTGTGGATCAACAAGGTTTGCATCACCGACCCATTTCAGAGGTTCCGACCACACATCTAGGCCGTTAGGGAAGTCTTCCGGGCGATTCATTTTCACCAGCACCAGATCAAATTCTTTCTTTTTGAATCGCTCGAAAAGATTGAGAGTCAGATCGCATTCAATATTAAGCAAAATACGCGGATGGATGCGGGAGAAGTCGGCAAGTACTTCCGAAAGATACACACTGGCGAAATTTTCCGGCAGGCCAAATCGCACTTCACCCTCAAGCTCAGGCTCCTTGAATCTGTCCATTGCCTCGTTATGCAAGGCGAATATCTGGCGGGCATAGCCAAGAAAAATATCGCCTTCCGGTGTGAGGGCAAATTTCTTTCCTCGAACCAGCAGTGGTTTTCCCAGCCAGTTTTCCAGCTTGGTCATTTGTTGGCTGATAGCAGATTGTGTGCGCCCTATGCGCTCGGCGGCTTTGGTAAAACTTCCGGTTTCCGCGACGGCGATTAAACATTGCAAGGTAATCGTGTTAATGCTCATTAGAATCTCTAATGCATATTATAAGAATTATTAACTTTTTTTATACTAGCACATCTAATAGGATGAATCAATAGACTAAGAAACTCTTATAACAAGGAATATTCATGGTGAACCAATCACTTACCACACTCTTTCATTTTGATGCACTAGCCATCCTCATGATCGCGCTTGTCGCATTCATCAGCTTGTGCGTCGGTAGCTTCGCCTACCGCTATATGAAGGGAGACACACAATATCGAGCTTTCTTCCTTCAACTGACTCTCCTTGTCGGCTCTTTGGTGGTTATGGTCAGCGCCGATCATCTGGCGCTACTACTGGGCGCATGGTGTGTCAGCAACTTATTGCTGGTGCGACTAATGATTCACAAGAGTGTTTGGAGGGCTGCTAAAGAAGCTGGAATGCTGGCGGCAAATAATTATGTTATCGGCGCATCTAGCATTGCTGCAGCCTTTGGATTGCTTCATCATGTCACGGATGAATCCAGCATACAGGCACTGATACATCAACCAATAGATTCGCCATTTATTCTTCCTGCTCTCTTGCTGATCCTCATTGGCGCAATGACACAATCGGCCATCTGGCCGTTTCATAAATGGCTAATCAGCTCGCTAAATTCGCCTACACCTGTTTCGGCCATCATGCATGCGGGGCTGGTGAATGGCGGCGGTTTTTTGCTTGCACGTTTTGCGCCGTTATATTTTGATTATTCAATGCTGCTCACTCCTATCTTTGTGATTGGCCTTGTAACAGCAATGCTAGGTACGCTTTGGATGCTTATGCAAAGTGATGTGAAACGGATGCTTGCCTGCTCGACCATGGGGCAGATGGGCTTCATGCTCACCCAGTGCGGATTGGGCTTATTTCCGGCGGCGATAGCGCACTTAATCTGGCATGGGATGTTTAAAGCCTATTTGTTCCTTGCCAGCGGCAGCGCAGCACAGGAAAAACGCTTTGACCTTGGTTATCCGCCCAAGCCTCTGATCTTCTTCCTGGCTCTTATCTGCGGTGTGACGGGTAGCCTTGGCTTTGCAATCACCAGCGGAAAGTCATGGTTTGCAGGTGATACCACGCTAGTGTTGATGGTGGTATCCTTCCTTACTGCCAGCCAGTTTGCTTTGCCGATGCTACACGAAAAAAAACTACAACATCTGCTCCTGGCATTGATCGCTACGGGTGTTATCGGATTAGCCTATGGCGGTAGCGTGCATCTGATTGCATGGGTGATGGAACCGATGGGCTTAATGCAGCCGCAGCCTCTGAATGGCTTCCATATCGCAGGCATAGCTGGACTGACACTGGCATGGCTATCGATCCTATTCATTCGCAATGACCAAAAGACCGACGAGCCTCCAGCATGGATGCTCAAAAACTATGTGACTGCGCTGAATGCTAGCCAGCCACATGTCAATACTATCACGGCATATCGCAACAGCTACCAATATTCAATAGAGAAAAAACATGAAAACAGCACATAGGCAAAAGCAGAAACCAATAATAGAATATTCGGAAATCGCGACTATGTCTGATCTGGCGAAAGCTAGTTTCGGTAAGGTGGCACCGTTTTGGCCACTGAAAAACCTGATTGCGGTGAACCCATTGCAAGGTTTAGAAGATTTGCCTATAGAGGAAGCGTCGAAGGTAAGTGCAGCCTATTTTCAGCAAAATGATCTGCCGAAAGAAATGGAAGCAGTGAACCGTGAAAGCATCAAATGGCTGCAAGCCTTTTTCGATGACGGACAAGCAACTATTCTCATGCCACTCAGAAAGCAGGGACTCTATGTGGCATGGCGTAAGCTGGCACTCTATGATGAAAAATTGCACGGCAAGGATGTAAACAAACAAACTTGGTTACGTGCTTTGCCCGATAGTCCAGAGCAAGCCATTGCAGAGTGCTTGTTGTGCCTAAGTATTGCTAAAGAAGATCGGGAACCATTTCTGACGCTACTGCTTACTACGCTGCCAGGTTGGGCGGCCTATGTAAAGTATCGCACAGAATGGGCAGGATTAGAGACGAATCATCCGAATACGGTCAGTCAGTCAGATTATTTGGCAGTACGGCTTGTCATCACAAGCCTGCTCTGGCCAGAAGCAAAAAAATTGCTTGATTGGCATATGCAAGCGTTCAAGCACCCAAAAGCCAATCCTCTGGAAAAGATGCAAATAACAGAAACAGCATACCGCCTACCATTATTGAAAAAATTAGCCAAGCAGCCACTCCAAAAACCGCATACGCCGGATGCTCAGCTGGTGTTCTGTATTGATGTACGCTCCGAACCATTCCGCAGGGCGCTAGAAGCGACAGGCGACTATCAGACGTTCGGCTTTGCTGGATTCTTCGGCATTCCCGTGCAGATTACTAATAGCATCACCGGCGATTCCTATGCCTCATGCCCTGTGTTGCTTGCACCTAAATATGAGGTAAAAGAAGCACCATATGGACATCAGGCATGCGAGCATGCTCGCAAAGGCCATAAACGGATTACCAGCTTCAAACAAATCTATAAGTCGGTCAAATACACCTTCACCACGCCTTTTGCGCTGGTTGAAGTATTGGGAATTGCCAGTGGTGCATGGATGGGGTTACGGAGCTTATCACCGCGCCTTGCTTCCAAACTAAAATTCTCCGCGATCAACAGCCTCCGCCCTATGCAAGCGGTGGAGCCATTGCTGGACAACATAACATTTGCAGAGCAATGTGCTTATGCGGAAGGCGCACTTCGAATGATGGGGTTAACGAGCCACTTCGCATCAGTAGTTGTATTCTGCGGGCATGGCAGTACCACGCAAAACAATGCCTATGCCACGGCGCTCGATTGCGGTGCATGCGGAGGACACCCTGGCGCAAGCAATGCACGTATCTTGGCAACTATCCACAACAACGAAGAAGTAAGAGCGCAGCTTGCTAAGAATGGGATTTCTATCCCCGAAACCACGCGCTTTATCGCCGCCGAGCATAACACCACTACTGACGAGGTGACACTTTATGGAGATGCTCCTGAAATACTGAAATCTGCTTTAGAGAAAGCGCGGGTGACAAACAGCAACGTACGCCTAAGACACTTGCAGATAGCAAACGGCAATCAGCACGATAGCTGGCTACGCTCGCAAGATTGGGCGCAGGTGCGTCCCGAATGGGGGCTAGCACAGAATGCATCTTTTATCGTGGCGCCGCGTGACATCACGGCCTCGCTGAATCTTGAAGGGCGCTGCTTCCTTCATTCTTACGATTATGCAAAAGACCCTGAAGGCGCATCACTCACCATTATCTTGACTGCTCCTATGGTAGTGGCGGAATGGATTAACACGCAATACCTGTTCTCCACGCTCGATAATGTGGCCTATGGCGGCGGCAGTAAAATCACCAAAAACATCACCGGTAAAATCGGCATCATGCAGGGCAATGCCAGTGACCTGATGACTGGCCTGCCGTTGCAATCGGTTCATGCTAGCGATCGCGAAGCCTACCACGAGCCACAGCGATTGATGTGTGTTGTTTATGCCCCACGAACTATGATTGACAAAATTATTCGAGCACAACCGGTGCTACAAAAGCTGTTTGGTAATGGCTGGGTGCAACTGGCTTGTATCGAACCAGATAGGAGAGAATATTATATGCTAAATAGGGAGTTGAAATGGATATGAGCACAGCTTACAAAGGCACAACCGTTCCCTGACAACCAAGCATGCGAAATCCATCGCCATTGCACCGCCATTTTGGACAAAGCTGGAAGCAAGCGTGCTGGAATATGTGGTGGACACTGACCAGCTCGGCACATTTTCTGGAGAGATAGAGCGAGAAGGAAATACATTGGAATGTGCTCGACGGAAATTAAAATAGTCATTATACATTACTTGACTTAGTAGAAACAATCATCTGAGGATTTTTTAAGTTCCATATTGATAAAAAGTTTTTAATTTCCCTATCATCTGAAGGTGGTTGATTTATTATTGAAAAATAATCTAATTAGGAAAATATTAGAACATCCTACGTATCTGTATACAAGCTACTGGAATAGTTTCCAAAATGGAGGAGAGAGAGGGATTCGAACCCTCGGTGGAATCGCTTCCACAACGGTTTTCGAGACCGCCCCATTCGACCACTCTGGCATCTCTCCTAGTCTACACAAGAACTATAGGAGTATTTTATATAGCATATTAAAAAAATGACAAATTCTTATTTGACATTTACGAAATATCATACTAAAACTACATGCTCCATATAGGATTTGAAAGAAAATAATTATGTACGCAGTAATAAAAACAGGTGGAAAACAGTATAAAGTCTCAAAAGGAGACAAAATAACTGTTGAGAAATTAGAAGGAGAACAAGGCACTTCAATCGTGTTTGATCAAGTTCTTTTGTTAGAAAAAGATCAAAAGCTTATTACAGGAGCTCCTCTTGTAGAAGGTTCCTCTGTTCACGCAGAAGTAGTAAAGCAATTTAGAGACGCCAAGATAATAATCTTCAAGAAAAAACGTAGACAAAACTACAGGCGTAAAAACGGTCACAGACAATCTTTGACTGAAATTGAGATAAAAGAAATAAAAACAACAGCATAGTGAGTTAAAGATATGGCACAACATAAAGCCGGTGGTAGTTCTAGAAACGGAAGAGATTCAGCTGGTAGAAGACTTGGAGTCAAAAAATATGCCGGTGAAAAAGTTATCTCTGGAAATATATTAGTGCGTCAACGTGGTACAAAATTCCATCCTGGCGATAACGTTGGAATGGGTAAAGACCATACTCTATTCTCTCTTGTATCTGGGGTAGTAAAATTCTCCCAAAAAGCAAACAAAAGAAATTTCGTAGAAGTTATTAGCGCTACTGCTAACTAACCTTACATAAATTCCTATTTAAAAAACTCTTGGTATTCCTATGAAGTTTCTAGACGAAGCTAAGATCTATCTAAAAGGCGGAGATGGCGGCAATGGCTGCATGAGTTTCCGAAGAGAGAAAAACATTCCTCGAGGCGGACCAAATGGTGGAGATGGTGGCAATGGAGGCTCTATCATTATCCAAACCGTAAACAACCTCAACACATTAATTGACTACCGTTACCAACAACATTTCAAAGCAAAAAAAGGTCATCATGGTAGTGGTCAAAACAGAAGCGGTAGCGCCGGAGAAGACTTGATTTTAGAAGTCCCAGTTGGAACACAAATCTTTGCTGAAGACAACCAAACATTAATAGCAGATTTCACAAAAGAAGGGCAAACAGCAACAATAGCATATGGCGGTAGAGGCGGCCTTGGAAATACTAACTTCAAGACTTCAGTTAACAAAGCACCTAGAAAAGTTACAGAAGGAGAACCTGGTGAAGAGTTATGGGTGTGGATTAAATTAAAACTTATTTCTGACGTAGGGATTATTGGCCTACCGAACGCTGGAAAATCTACATTTCTCTCAGTAGTCACTGCAGCAAAACCAAAAATAGCTGACTATCCGTTTACAACGCTCAAACCTCAGCTTGGTATAGTGTATGTACGACAAGAAGAATTCGTTATGGCTGATATACCAGGTTTAATCGAGGGAGCTAGTGAAGGAGTTGGCCTTGGAGATAAATTCCTAAAACACATCGAAAGATGTAAAATACTATTACATTTGATAGATATCTCATCTGATAATATTATTCGCGATTATAAAACGATTAGAAAAGAATTAGAAAATTATAGTTCAATACTTGCTACAAAACTTGAAATAATTGCATTAAATAAAACTGACTTAGTATCAGAAGAAGAAGCAAAAAAAATTCAGGCCACCGTAAAGAAAAAGCTAAAAAAGGATGTGTTTCTACTTTCTGCAGCTACAAAAAAGAACACAGAAAAGCTATCAGAAATTCTACTAGATGCAGTTCATCCAAAAATCGAAGATTAATTCAACCCATTATTTTCCTTGATTCTTTAGAGAAAAACTTATATAAGTGTACTCCTTATCGCGGGGTAGAGCAGCTTGGTAGCTCGTCAGGCTCATAACCTGAAGGTCGTAGGTTCAAATCCTGCCCCCGCAACCATCCCTCGGTAATATCATACTTGATAATCTTACTAAAAAAACTCCATGATTTTCAGATATTTTTCTTTAATAAATAAATGCTGGTAAATGGATTTCTTTGGGATATCATAGGCAAAAACTTTTATAAAATGCATTCCGATTTAAAAACAGAGATATTGCGTAAATTAATTCACCTAAGCTCCTTGTGGCTTTTGGTTGTGATTTATTATTTTAACGAATCTGCGAATACAATCTTTTTTGTAACACTAATATTTGTATTATCGCTAGAATATATACGACGATTTAATAATTTCCTTGGTAACTTCTTGAATCGCAATTTTGGTTTTTTGCTCAGAGCTCATGAGAAATCAAAAAAAATACGGCTTACTGGTGCGTCATACGTAATGCTCTCTGCTTTATGTGCAAACATATTATTTTCGCGAGAAATTGCTATAATCTCATTAGGAGTAATGTTAATCGCAGATTCCTTTGCTGCAATATTTGGCAAAGCTTTTGGCAGACTCAAAATCCTAGATAAAACACTAGTAGGATGCGTAATATTTTTTCTATTCTCAATAACTGTAATTATGTACTTTAGTTACTTTATGAATGACCAAATTATACAGTACAGTTTTTTGAAAATTCTTTTTGTAGCTTTAGCTGCTACATTTATGGAACTATTCTCAAATAGGTTGAAAGTAGATGATAACTTGTCTATTACTTTAGTAACTGGCATCGCCTTATCAATAATATAAACTTATGAAAGCACTAAGATACTATACTAAACTTATAAAGCCTTATTTTTTAGTTTTTGCTTTGTTACAATTAGTAACCAGACTTGTTTTTTTTACAAAAGAGATTTCTCACATCGATGAGCCAGCTCTAAGCTTAGCACTTAGTTTAGTAGTTGGATTTATATTTGATTTGGTTGGAGTATTCGTTTTTGTATCCATCCTCATTACTGCCCTTTACGCATTTATCTCTGAAAAATTCTATCGCTCCAATGCCTATTTCTACATCACAAAGCTTTTTCTATTCATATTCATCTCCACTTTATTGTTTATCTCAGTTTCTGAATATTTATTTTGGGACGAATTTACATCTCGATTTAATTTTATAGCTGTAGATTATTTAATTTACACTAAAGAAGTAATCGGTAACATAAAAGAATCTTACCCACTTACTCCATTATTTACAGGGATTGCATTTGTAGCTGCAATACTTACTTTGCTTTTCAGAAAAATGCTGCAGATCCCTCTACACATACCAAGATTTACAGTTAGATGGAAAGTACTTTTTGTTAATATAATATTTTCAGTAGTATCTTGCCTTATTATTAATAGCAAATACACAGAATTTTCTTCTAATGAAATCACAAAACAAATTACAAAGAATGGTATCTTTGAATTTGTATCTGCCTTCAAAAACAATGACCTTTCTTATAACAAATTCTACATTACTGGCGATGATAAAGTTCTTACAAATATTTTAAGAAAGGAACTGCAAGCAAAAAATAGCACTTTCTTAAATGAAAACGATATCTCAAGAGAGATAAAAACTCATGGGAAAGAACGTAAGCACAATGTGGTTATAATCACAGTAGAAAGCTTAAGTGCCGAATACATGGAAGCATTCGGAAACAAAGAGAACATAACACCTAACCTAGATAGAATTGCCAAAGACTCTTTGTTTTTTAAGAATCTCTATGCGATTGGAACAAGGACAGTCTACGGCCTATCCGCGATTACTCTATCCATCCCTCCTGTACCAGGTAATGCAATAGTTAGAAAATCTGGTAATGAAAATTTATCAAGCTTAGGAAATATACTTGGAAGCAAAGGTTATGAAAGTAAATTTATATATGGTGGATTTGGATATTTTGATAACATGAATTACTTTTTTGAAAATAATGGATACAAGGTAGTTGATAGATCAGATTTGTCAGATGAAGAAATAACATTTTCTAATATATGGGGAGTTTCTGACGAAGACTTATTTAATCGTGTCCTAAAAGAAAACGATGAATCGTACGAAAAAGGCACCCTATTTTTTGATATGGTAATGACAACCTCCAATCACAGGCCTTTTACATACCCGGAGGGTAAAATTGATATTCCTACAAAAACAGGTAGATCTGGCGGTGTCAAATATACTGATTATGCAATAGGAAAATTTATCGAAGCTGCAGAAAGAAAACCTTGGTTTGAAAATACAATTTTTATAATAATAGCAGATCACACTGCAAGCAGTGCTGGTAAAATATCGCTTGATCCTAATAAGTATCATATTCCACTAATAATTTATGCACCTAAATTACTAAAACCTAAAGAATTTAATTCTCTATGTAGCCAAATTGATCTAGCTCCAACTTTGCTTAGTTTGCTCAACATAAGTTATGAAAGCAAGTTCTTCGGCGTTGATCTAACATCCTTTGAGCCGAATAGAGCTTTCATTTCTAATTATCAACAGATTGGCTATATTGAAAATGATGATTTAATAATTTTCAAACCCATAAAAGAAGTCAGACAGTATAAAAAATCTAATGGTGAATTCGAGCCAGGTTCAAAAATTGATGAAGCATTTATGAGTAAATCGCTTGCATATTTCCAGAATGCATCAAAGTGGCGAAGTTGGAATAAAAATTAGCCACTAATTTGGTTTGCGCTCATATCCTTACATCATGCGCTAGTGCCAGGGCCAAACCAGTACCGCCAGCCTCATTTTTTGTTCTTCCAAAATACATTAGGAGGTTATATGATTTCCTGCAGAAAATTATTTAAAAGTTTATGGAAAGTCCAAAAAATATTCTAATAGAAGAAAGTTTTTCAGTGCTTGGGTTCCAAGCAAGAACAAAAAATATAGATGAGCAGGATTATGAAAAATCAAAAATCATTCCTCTATGGTCCGAATTTAAAGAAAGCACTCTAACGTCGTATCTTGATAAAGATCAGCCGTTCGTATATGGAGTGTATTCGGATTATGAATCTGACCATAATGGTCTTTATTCAATAACAGTTGGAATAAATAATGACAAATTAGAAGATAATAAATCGTTTCATGAGGTTATCATCAAGCCTGGGCGTTATATGGTATTCGAAGCGAATGGCAATCAACCTGAAGCTATTATTAACACATGGGGATATATTTGGAGCTATTTCTCAGATGCCACTCATCCTCGTAGAAAATACTCCACAGATTTCGAAAAACACATCTCTGACAAAAAAGTAGAGATTTATATAGCGATTGTAGATTAATATCTTAAACAAATGTACTCAAATACGTGCCGCTTCCTGGCAAATGCGCAGGGCCAGCAGAAGCACTTCCTCCTGGATCATCTCCTGGATCATCGCTATGGTTATGTGGCGTAAATTGACTTGGAGGGCCGCAAAAATAGTCTGCTGCTCTCCATAAAACACTTTGCATGAATTCTGCAGTTTCACATGATATGGCGATAAAATATCTAGATAAGAACTCATTATTCTCTAATAAAAAATCTATAAATTCATCTAATGTCTCTGGAAGCTCAAGAATATTAGAAAGGGTTTTTCCATGCCAACTAAGAAAGTTGTCTTTGTATGATTGACAGAAAGATTCATAGGTCTCCTGAGTAATTGGCAACTGAAATCCCATATGCTGAAATAAAGATAGCATAGTTCTAATGTTCACTGGGCAATCTTTAAATTCTTCCGTAAATTGACGATGAATCTCTTCACGTTTAGCCCTAAACTCCTTACAAGCTTCTTCAACTGCTCTCGGATAGCAATCTTTTTGCATGCACCTCTGCATAAGACCAGCAAAGCCAAGCTCAGGTAGTTCTACTACCTGTGTAGCATTGCCTGAAGCAACGCATGCTGATTGAAAATTTTGTCCTGCTTCCCCTGTGAACATTGCATAAGAATGAGGTGCCGCACTTGCACTCTCATCTTTACTGGTATCACTTTTACTTTTTTTTCTTGGCATAGCCGTCCTCTCTATTAACTTATTATCTCTCCACTTGGCCTGATCTCAGCTACGTGATCTGAGTTTTTATCAGGAATATCCTCATCATCGTCTGTAGTAGAGTGATTAGAAAAAATATTTAAGACATCAATTTCCAACTTAGTTCTTACGCACTCATTTAAAAGACATACCCATTCATCAAAAGTACTAGGCGTATATTTATTAATATCTTGGTACCCTTTTTGCGAATAATAGATTTTTGCATCATCATATGAATCCCTACAAATCTCTAACTCATCTAGATCTTTAATTTCAGATACCCCAAAAAAATCCGCAATCATAAAAACATATTCAATTTTTATGTTGTTGAATTGATTAGAGCGCTCAGGAAAAAATTGCTTATAATTATGTGAATTTTGGCAGCATTCCACTACTTCTTGCCATAAAGCACTATGAAGGCTCTCGCTCCCATTGGTAAACGCGCTTGCACTTGAAGCCGCATCACCTTCGTCTATGTCATAGTTTAATTTTTGACCCCTATTTATAAATTTGGACATATGCCTCCCCATACTTCCGTAATATAATATAATTTTAACTAATAACTGTTAAGAAAAGATTAAGACGTTAACTATTTGATATATTATTGGAAAGAAGTGGATTTTAGTAAATGGGAAAAATTAAAAAGCTGGGACTCAGTAGCAAATATTACAAATATAGATACTACAGGTAGATCAATAAAAAAACCGCAAAGCTAGTTGCAGATACTCTTCTCATAATTAAGTAAAAGGAGCGTAACAAAACGCCCCTTTTACTTAATATTAGCTTAGTTAGATTGGTGAAGTACTATGACCTCAACACGTCTTAGGTCAGACAAACATTTTATTTTTTCTTCACGACTTAGATCATCACAATCGTGCGGTAGCTTGCTTCTTCCTACGCCTTCCTTGATATCAACTCTTATATTTTTATAGCCTATTGTATCAAGATAGTTTTTTACCGCATCAACTCTTCTTTGAGATAATTTACGATTATACCAAGCCTTACCCATAGGATCAGTATATCCGATTAAAGAGACGCATGCTTTGTCTGGTAACATATTAATTAGACCAAGCTCAGCACGTAAAGCGACTTTTTCCTTCATGGATAATTCAGCGCTGTTGAAGCCAAAATATACATTATGTACTCTGGCATCTCTCATCAGTTTCTCATTATAGTAGCAACTTTTATCAACGCTAGTACTTCTGTATTCATTTACTGTCTTACCGCAAGAACAGACTAGCACTAAAGACATAAAAACTAATATTAAACTTTGGATTTTTTTACTCATAATCATTCCTCTTTTTAATTAGTAACTACCTCTTGTCCTAACATGCATTTACAAAGCTGTCAACTGTTCAAAATTCAGTATAGCGATTGACACCGTAAAATAAAAAGTGCTAGGCTCACCACAGCTAATTAATGAAGAGGTATAGCATGACTGCAAAACAAGAACTGAAAAATGCAACCAAAAAATTAGGAAAAGCTACTGAGGATGCAAAACAAAACCTGAAGAAAGCAAAAGATAGTATTCAGGAGAAAGCTAAAGAAATAAAAAAATCTGCAAAAGATAAATATAAACATCTAAAAAAATAGTAAAAATTTATCAATAAACTTTTGGCCTTGACATCGTAAATTAAAAAGTGCTAGGGTCATTATAGCTAATCAATGAGGAGGTATAGCATGGATATCAAACAAGAACTAGAAAATGCAGCCAAAAAATTAGGAAAAGCTACTGAGGATGCAAAACAAAACCTGGAAAAAACTGAATCCGATGTAAAGGAAGGTACTAAAACATTCACACAAGATGTGAAAAATGATTATAAAGAGGCTGAACATGAAGTAAAGCATACCGCTAGCAATTTAGAAGCATCCTTTGAGGAAGGGCAACAGCAAGGACAACAGGAAGACTACGACTCTAACCCGAATAATAATCCAAGTAAAATGGATGCAAAACTGGCGGATACTAAATCCAATCTAGTAGGTGAAACTCAAGCAGTCAAACAAGATGTGCAAAGTAAATCCCAAAACTTTACAGATAAAGCAAAGGAAGCTGCTAAGGATACAAAACAAAAACTGAAAAAAACTGGATCCGATCTAAAGGATGATGCCCAAAAAACCAAAGAAGATGTGGAAGACAGCTATAAAAATGCTAAACAGGAAGTTACGGAGGAGGCTCGCGATTTAAAAAAATCGATTAGAGTAGGACTGGAAAAGACCTCCAAAAACTTAGGCGAAACTACTCAAAATGTAAAGGAGTATGCTAAAGATTTAAAAGAATCCTTTGAGCAAGGGCAAGAAGATTCTAGTGCTAACTGGCAGCACACAAAGGAAGAGGAACACAAGCCAATCCCTGGACAAATCAATGACGAAAACGCTGAATAATTAGTTAAAGTTCTTATCCTGCTTTAGGCAACGCAAAGCCTTAAGCAGGATAAGATATGATACTATAAAATATGCATCCTTACGCTCCTCTTGGAAAGTAGTAATAATTCATAGCAGAACGGATGTATCACATGCTTCTCTGACCAAACTTAATAGTCACTTTATGGCAATGCTAATGAAAATTCAAGAGACTACACTAATTTACTTCTGCCTTTAAAAGTATTTGTTCAATACTTCGTTATAGAAGGTTTAAACTAATTGCTGCTGATAAATGTGGTCCCTACCAGCGGCAATTAGTTTCGTTAACACTTCTAAGAAAAAATAGATAAAATATTCTTTCAAAATTTCATGTTTTTATAAATTTAAAATAAATCAACCTCTATAGTTCCTGCACCAGAAAGCGCCTTAGGCCCAAAATATTCAGAAATAGCACCATATACAGGACATATTCCTACCATAGTCCAATCTGCTGCAACTGCAATACCCGCTGCCGCCGGTACTACTAAAGCCGCTCCCATTTTACCATACCCTGCTCCTCCAAGAGCATACTGTATTACAATACCTGCTGCTATAGAAAAAACACCTGCATCTACAACTCCAGCACTATTCATACACCTTTGATAAGCTTGTTTATTAACTTTCACTTTAAAGCCCATAATTTCCTCCTTTCTATAATTGATTAAATTTAAAACATTCAATCTATAAGATTAAAAACATAATTGTTGAAATAAAGCCTTACCCCAACTCAGTCTCTATTTGCGTTAGTAAATAGACAAGGTCTATATAACTTATTTGATTCTTTTATTCTACAAAAATACTGCTTAATATTAGTTTTTTTAATATATATCTTTATGCTGTTGACTTCTAATGCGCTTATTTGTAGCGTCTTCTTTGCTTCTCAAAATAAAATTAGATTATATACATGGACAAGAACCAAGAGAGTACAAAACAAGCAAATAAAAGAAAATTGGAAAATCTTAAAAATAGTCAAGTTATAGAATAGCAAAGAAGCAGCTCTTTCATTCACTCTGCCTTTTCTGGAAGGTCTAGGTAAATGAGCGAGGCTCCCCCGAGCCTTGTCCTTCTCATCATGTGCATCAGCAACGTCCTATACACTTCCACGGCCTTTCGAAGGGTTATTACCGATTCTTTTTTTTAATTCTTTACGCAGATGCGTACCAATATGTTCATCATAAACTTCAGGGTGCGCTAAGCGTCCAATAGGTTTAGAAAGCTTAAATTCCTTTTCTCTTGCTAAGATTTTAACAAGGTCTTTATCAAAATCCTCAATAATTTTATCAAACTTCTTTTCGTACGCCTTCGGGCTCTCATATTGCGACGCTAAAGCAGAAGCGCCTACTACGAATCCCGCAACTGCAATAGGTGCCGATAAACTAGATCCCATAGCATAACTTATTAGTGGCGCACTCATAATAAAAGCAGAAATACTCTGAAAAATTGCTTTCATAAGAGGTTTTAAAGTTTTATTATAAAAACCTGGATTACTAATCTTACCTTGAGAATAGGCAATGTCTACTTCTTGACCAAGCTCTCTCACTTTTCCTTCTAAAAAAATATTTAACTCATTTAAATTATTTTGATTCTCTTCAGTTAGGAACTTTTGTCGTATATCATCATCACCCTTACCAAACAAGAAAGGTTCCATTAATGCCCTAAATGTTTCTTGGTTAAATCTTCCTGTGTTATTTTCACCATTTACCTCTATAGAATCAGAAATTATCTGTGCAAAATTTTCAGCTAATTTATTCCCATCTAAAATATCCAACATCTCTACCCTCTTTCATTCTATTCATTTCTACAACTTTAAATGTAACTTAAACTCATTAAGAAATCATTAACGAAATTGCAACAAGGTTTGGATCGTCACCAGATTAAAGATTTAATTTGATAAGCAATTTTTATTTGATCAGTAGAAATATCAGGAGAATGAATAAGTAAAAAAGATAGTATACTTCTCTACATGATGGCTTAGCTTAATTTGCACTACAAACTAATTAGACCATTTTATTAATTAGCATAATACTATAGGCAAAACTATGATGATGATTTCAATAATTCCATAGATAAGATCTTATCGGGGTTATTAACCGTACCGTTATTAGCACTATCACCTTTCTTGATTTGATCAACATGCTCCATCCCGTTTATAACTTTACCAAAGACGGTATACTGCTCATCTAAGAATTTTGAATCTTCCAGCACGATAAAAAATTGACTATCTGCACTATTGATATTTTGAGCTCTTGCCATAGATACAACACCTCGCAGATGAGGTTCTTTTGAGAATTCAGCATTTAGATTTTTGCCCGATCCTCCAGTTCCATTACCGCGTGGATCACCAGTTTGAACCATAAAGCCCTCAATCACGCGATGGAAATTTAAATTATTATAGAAGCCTTGCGCAACTAGTTCCTTGATTCTGGAAACATGATTCGGAGCTAATTCCGGCAAAAGTTGAATAGTTACATCTCCTGTTTTGAGGCGTAATAGAATTTTGTTATCGTCGTTATTTGCAGAACTGGTTGTTGAATTCATAATCGTAAATATAAATAAAATTAATAATAATTTTTTCATAGGAGTCGCTCCTCCATTTTGTAAACTGCTAATCTATTGTTTTCGAGTTTAAAATACAAGTTATTCTATCAAATAGGTAAACTTTTTTAAAGAGACTTAGCAAGATTTAAATGCTTCTCCATCACAAAATTATTCATCTTTACTCCTTGAAAATTTACTGCTTGCTCTCTCACTACAGTAAACCCCTTCCTTTCAAAGAACTGCCTAGCGGTAATGCTGACTTCTGCAAAAATATGAGAGATATTTTCCTGATTAGCTCTTTTAAAAATGGCTCCTATCAATGCCGAACCAACACCTTTACCTTGGTATTCGTGATGCACATAAAAACAGTCAATCTCGCCATTTAGCTCAAATTCTGCGAACCCTACTATTGTTTTATTGATCACACCCACAAATGGTTTAGTGTTTTTTAATTTCTTCTGCCAACGACTATAATCCTTAAGTGATTTATAAGGAGCCCACACATTCACCTGCTCCTCTGAATAGTCACGGATATTGATATTGTGGACAGTATTATAGTAAAGCGCGGCTATGGCTGGTGCATCCGAGCTTCTATATGTTCTCACTAGGATATTATTCATCACTATCATTTAATAAAAGTTGATTTGATGTTATAGGAATTTTGATTATCTATAAAGGGAATACTGAGGAAGAATTAGCAAAGGTATACTCAACTTAATAAGCCTGACAGTGAGCTAGTTCTCTTAAAGAGACAGCATTAACAACACTCTATCTATTATTTTACTTTAAAATACTTATTAAGAAGTCTATGAGCTATAATAATGCTAGGTACAGCAACTATGGCTGAAATTATGTAACCTTTTGTGGCATTCCCAGGAAAAACAATATATCTACCAAACACACCAGCTCCAGCTATAATAATGCTCAAATATACATTTGTAATATTGCGAGCATGAATGTGTTTCCAATTCTTAAACTTTAAACTTACAGCTAGAATAGACTTGATTAACCAGTAAGTGCCTAGTACAGACAGAATATGGATAGGCCCAAACTTATCATTTGATCTTATAAAAAATGAACTTGCCAGACTTATGGCCATAGCAATGACAAAAAATCGTCCTATAAGTTTATGATTATGTGTGCCTTTATCTAAAAAAAACGAAAAAAGCCCTATGACGGAAGCAATAATAGCAAATACAAAATGAATTACTACAGCTACCATAGTTATCAATAAAACAAATGAGTGTGTTTGATATGAGTGTTTGAAAAAAGTATATTCGCTTAATAAGCCTGGCAGCGACCTACTCTCCCACGCCTTAGGACGTAGTACAATCGGCGCAACATGATTTCACGCTTGAGTTCGAAATGGGATCCCGTGGTTCGCACGTGCTATAACCACCAAGCCAATTAAACGAACATACTTTTCTCACAGTGCTAAGTGAGATATCTAAAACCTTGTATATAATAACTAGATGCTCGAAGTATTCTTCAAGTATGCATAGTATGCTTAATACTACACATGAATTGATATAAATCAAATCTGTCGGATTATTAGTACTAGTTAGCTGAGTACGTTACCGTACTTACACGCCTAGCCTATCAACGTGGTGGTCTACCACGATCCTAATGGGGAAATCTAGTTTTGAGGCAGGTTTCCTACTTAGATGCTTTCAGCAGTTATCCTATCCATACGTGGCTACCCAGCGATGCCACTGGCGTGACAACTGGTACACTATTGGTATGTCCACCCTGGTCCTCTCGTACTAAGGGCAGCTCCTCTCAAATTTCCTTACATCCACGGCAGATAGGAACCGAACTGTCTCACGACGTTCTGAACCCAACTCACGTACCACTTTAATCGGCGAACAGCCGAACCCTTGGGACCTTCTACAGCCCCAGGATGTGATGAGTCGACATCGAGGTGCCAAACGATTCCGTCGATTTGGACTCTCTGGAATCATCAGCCTGTTATCCCCGGCGTACCTTTTATCCGTTGAGCGATGGCCCTTCCACGCAGAACCACCGGATCACTATGACCGACTTTCGTCTCTGCTCGGCTTGTCAGCCTCGCAGTCAGGCAAGCTTATGCCATTGCACTCTAACAGTTGATTTCTAACCAACCTGAGCTTACCTTCGCACGCCTCCGTTACGATTTAGGAGGCGACCGCCCCAGTCAAACTACCCACCATGCAGGGTCCCAGATCTAGTTTCATAGAACTTGGTTAGACATCAAAAGTTTAAAGGGTGGTATTTCAAGGATGACTCCATGGCAACTGGCGTCGCCACTTCATAGTCTCCCACCTATCCTACACGTCAAACTCCTAATATCACTGCAAAGCTATAGTAAAGGTGCACGGGGTCTTTCCGTCTAACCGCGGATACTCCGTATCTTAACGGAGAATCCAATTTCGCTGAGTCAACACTGGAGACAGTGGGGAAGTCGTTACGCCATTCGTGCAGGTCGGAACTTACCCGACAAGGAATTTCGCTACCTTAGGACCGTCATAGTTACGGCCGCCGTTCACTGGGGCTTCAATTCAAAGCTTGCACTTCTCCTCTTAACCTTCCAGCACTGGGCAGGCGTCAGACCCTATACTTCGTCTTATCGACTTTGCAGAGCCCTGTGTTTTTGATAAACAGTCGCTACCCCCATTTCTGTGCCACCATTTCAGGGTTGCCCCTAAAATGGCTATCCTTCTCCCGAAGTTACGGATACAATTTGCCGAGTTCCTTCAGTGTTGTTCTCTCAAGCGCCTTAGTATTCTCTACTTGTCTACCTGTGTCGGTTTGGGGTACGGTCTTTATGTAGGTGCTATTTCCTGGAAGATCTTAGCTGCACACACAATCCAATAAGTGTGTACAACGGGTGATCTCCGTCACATCCTACAGGTTCAGGAATATTAACCTGATTCCCATCGACTACGCCTTTCGGCCTCGCCTTAGGAGCCGACTAACCCTGCGCAGATTAACTTTACGCAGGAACCCTTAGACTATTGGCGAGGATGTTTCTCACATCCTTTATCGCTACTCATGTCAGAATTCTCACTTCCGATATCTCCAGCAAACCTCACAATTTGCCTTCACAGACTTACGGAACGCTCCGCTACCATGTATACTAAAAAGTATACATCCGTATCTTCAGTGTATGGCTTGAGCCCCGATACATTGTCGGCGCAAAAAGACTTATTTAGACTAGTGAGCTGTTACGCTTTCTTTAAAGGGTGGCTGCTTCTAAGCCAACCTCCTAGTTGTTTTGGTCTCTTCACATCCTTTTACACTTAGCCATAACTTAGGGACTTTAGATGACGGTCTGGGCTGTTTCCCTTTTGACCACGGACCTTAGCACCCATGGTCTGTCTGCCGCACTATACTCATTGGTATTCGGAGTTTGGTTAAGTTTGGTAAGGCTTTGGGCCTCCCTAGCCTATCCAGTGCTCTACCCCCAATGGTAACCATGCGACGCTCTACCTAAATAGATTTCGCGGAGAACCAGCTATTTCCGAGTTTGATTGGCCTTTCACCCCTAACCACAGCTCATCCCCTAATATTTCAACATTAGTGGGTTCGGTCCTTCAGCACATGTTACTGTGCCTTCAACCTGGCCATAGTTAGCTCACTCGGTTTCGGGTCTAATTCATCGAACTAAAGCGCCCTATTAAGACTTGCTTTCGCTACGCCTACATCTCTCGACTTAAGCTCGCTCGATAAACTAACTCTCTGACCCATTATACAAAAGGTACGCCGTCACTGCGTTACTACCGAAATAGTATGCAGCTCCGACTGATTGTAGGCATTTAGTTTCAGGTACTATTTCACTCCCCTTATCGGGGTACTTTTCACCTTTCCCTCACGGTACTTGTTCACTATCGGTCGCTAGAGAGTACTTAGGCTTGGAGGGTGGTCCCCCCATGTTCAGACAGGATTTCACGTGTCCCGCCCTACTCGAGAATAGGATGATTTTTTACTTATACGGGGCTATCACCCTCTTTGGCTAACTTTTCCAAGTTATTCTAATTTAAATCACCGTATCACTGGCCTGGTCCGCTTTCGCTCGTCACTACTAACGGAGTCTCAATTGATGTCCTTTCCTCCGGTTACTTAGATATTTCAGTTCACCGGGTTTGCTTCATACAGCTATGTATTTACTGTATGATACCTAGCAAGCTAGGTGGGTTCCCCCATTCGGAGATCTTCGGATAATAGGTTGTTCGCACCTACCCGAAGCTTATCGCAGCGTACCACGTCCTTCATCGCCTTCTAGCGCCAAGGCATCCACTAAATGCCCTTATTATATTTGATCTATACCAACACACATGTAGTATTAAACATACTTGTTTGTACAGAATACTAATAAGCACTTAATTAATAATAAAATTTAATTAAGGTTTTAGATATATTCACTATGTAAATCAGCACTTCCCAACCAAGAACGATCGGGTAGAAGGATTTATATTATGAAGTACCCTGCTTGTCAACGTATATTTAGAGAAAAATTTGTAGATATAAAATTTTAGGCATTTCCTAGAAAAACTGGCTAGTAATATCGGCTTATAAATTCAGTTATAAACCTAAGTATAAAAAAATATTTGATACCACACATACAACCCCATATTTTACGTAGTTGAAATTCCTTTACAACAATGCAATACTGTGCCCCACAATGATGCATATATAAGGTTCTCATGCAAAAAGAATACATGGACTACTATAATGGACTCTATAACTCCATAGCAAAATATGAAGATTTCTTACCTATAATCGCAACTACATCTGTTGGCTTTACCATGGGAGGCACAGTTGGAGCTGGAATTGGATTTACATTAGGAGCAGTAGATTATCTTTCCATAAATCACTTTGAACTCTACGATTCCCCATATCTAACCTACGCTATATTAGGCGCTGGAACTGTCAGTAAATTAAAACTACCTTATTATGCAGCACAAATAATCGGCGCTACAGTTGGTGCATTAATTCCAACAGGTGCCCTAAATGAGTACATTCACAAAGGTACAGCACCTATCTCTGCTGCTATCCATGGATATAGCTACGCAGGATCATATGGTGCAGCAGCTGGATTTACTATAGGAATTATAGACGAATCCTTAAGTTCTTTAAATATCTCCAATCACTATTACGGATCAACTATCGTTAAGAATGTTGCGATATCTAATTTGGTTTTACCAATTTTACCAAATGCTTTAAATTTACTACCAACCTTACTTGGTCATTATCAATCTACTCTATTTAAAGCGATACAGACTGCAGTTAGTACAAATTATATAAAAGAGTCAGTAGGAGTTATATTAGGCGTAATTGAATCTTACAATGCGTCTCAACCGGAAAAATGGGCTCCATTAATTCTAGCTAATCAGATGCATGAACTTTATGCAGATATATTAGATGAAGCAGAGTTACAGAAAATCATAGAAAATCGAATATTAGTATCAGCATCCTCTTTAGTAAAAAACTTTGTTCGTTCAATAAGCTCCTCGATGCCAGCTGCTACTCCATCAAGATTTCCTTCTGACACAAATTCTTCTATCTTTTGAGCTACTATTTCATCTGGAAGATCTTTCATCAAATCTGCAGCCTTAGCCTTAGCCTTAGCCTTAGCCTTAGCCTTCGCTTCCTCACGTGCTGCTTTTTTCGCTCTCCTTTCTTCTGCTATCTTTAGCGATGCTGCTGCCGCTTCTTCTTCGGCTAGTTTCTGAGCTGCCGCTGCCGCTTCTTCTGCTTTTTTCACTCTCCTTTCTTCTGCTATCTTTAGCGATGCTTCTATTGTTATAAAAGCTTTATCACCCATTGCAAACCTTGTACCTGCTGCTATTGCTGCTTTTTCTGCTCTCGCTGCTTCCTTTGCTTCCTTTGCTGCTTCTGGACCTTCTAGTATAGCTGCCATTTCAGCTTCCGCCATCGCTTCCATTTTTGCTTGCTTTATTTTTTTCAAACGTTTTTGTTGTGCTGGAGTTAATTCATGAAGATCTAGAGAATCCAGGAGAGAATACATAGTAATACCTTATAAAAATGCAAAAATTGCCAATGTTTTGTTAACGAACTAAATGATGCTTAATTATTAACGAATATTAATGTTTATGTCAACCATTAGGTGCAGTCTTATGAAAAATTAATATATATCTATTAATGATATAATCAAATTTTAGATACTGACGATTTTTGAAAACATTCTGATGATTCGAATAGAGCGCAGAATTAAAAACTATTTTTGTTATATATGTTTTTGTATTACCTCGAGCAGTCCTTGGAAATTGCCAATTGAGTCTTTTGCGAGAATATTCTTTTGAATAGGAATTTGAGCAATTATAGGAATATGATTTTTTTCACTATAATCTTTTAGCCTACTATCGTCCCCAAATAGATAGTGTCTCTGACCAGAAGAATCTTGAAAATAACTCATATTTTCTATGATCCCAGCGATTGGGACATTAAGCTTTTTATACATATCTATTGCTCTTGCCACATCCACTACCGATAGCTCTTGAGGAGTGGATACCATAAACACTTTATCAATAGAATATTTCTCACAAATAGTTAGGTGTATATCCCCCGTTCCTGGTGGCATATCTACTATAAGGAAATCAAGGTTACCCCAGTCTGTAGATGATAACAGCTGATGTAGCGCTTTGGTGATCATTGGCCCTCTCCACACAAGGGCTTTTCCTTCAGGAATTAAGTAGCCTACAGAATTTACTTTTACTCCTTCAAAAACATAAGGAATCATCTTTCCTTCAATAATTTCAGGCTTTTCATATCTCTTAGTTAGAGCGGGCATTGAAGGACCATAAATATCAGCATCAAGCAAACCAACTTTCAAGCCGTTCTTCGACATAAGTAGTGACAACAAGAAAGCCACCGTAGATTTTCCAACGCCTCCTTTCCCAGATGATATCAATATTAAATTTTTAATGCCTGGAATTTTGATCTTTTTTACGCTTGATGTTTTTGGCGCTGTAATTCCAGTAAAAACAACATTTACTTTTTTTACTCCATCAACAGTATTTAAGACAGACTTTAGAGAGTTTGAGATTCTCTCTATAAATTCTGCGTTTTCTTCAGTCACATTCATAATGCAACCAACTTCATCGTTTTTTATGATGACGTCCTGAAGATAGCCAATTTTTCGTAGATTAAGAATTTTTCCACTGAATTTGAAGCTTTGAAAAATTTTCTCTAACTTTTCTTTATCTATCACGTTAATAACCTTGCTAATCAGACAGAGTGTTATTATATTGATACTAGTGTTTTTATCAAAGATTTATTAAATAAATATAGAAAATGGGCGAGAAGGACAATTATAAATCTCCATGGGGCAAAACTCCAGAACCTAAAAAAAACTTAGGCAGAGAAAAACAATTGTTAAGTACACCTACACCAAATTTCAAACCATTTAATTTCGATCCTTCCAATGCAAAATTAGCTTACATTGGCTGTGCTGTATTATTATTCCTATGGGTTATTTCTGGATTCTATATAGTAGATCAAGGAGAACAAGCAGCCGTTACAAGATTCGGAAAATTTGTAAGGGTCTCTACTGCCGGAGCAAATTACCATATTCCATACCCTGTTGAGTCTATTGAGAAAGTCAGAGTTGACCTAGTGCAAAGAGAAGAGATTGGATTTAGATCAGATGCAAATTATAAAAGTATAAATGCTCCCTCCAAAACAAATATCAACAAATTCTTACCGGAAGAAAGTTTGATGCTCACAGGGGACGAAAACATAGCCGATATTAATTTTTTCGTACAATGGAGAGTATCAAATATAGAAAAATACTTATTCCATGTAGAAAATGTAAAAGCTACAGTAAAAAGCGCAGCAGAAAGCGCAATGAGAGAAGTTATAGGAAACACTACGATAGCTGAAGCTCTGACTCATGGTAAAGCGAAGATACAAGAAGATGCAAGGCTTTTACTACAAATAATGCTTGATGGGTATAATAGCGGAGTGATAGTAGAAAATCTAAGTTTATTAAAAGTGGAAGCTCCGTCTGAAGTAATAGATGCATTTAGAGATGTACAAACAGCAAGAGCAGATAAGAACAATAAAATCAATCAAGCCGAGGCTTACAGGAACGATATACTACCTAAGGCTAGGGGTGAAGCAGAAGAAATGGTCCAGCAAGCAAAGGGTTACAAAGCAACTGTTACAGAAGAAGCAAAAGGTAACTCTGAGAAATTCAAAAATATATATTCTCAGTATACGAAAGCAAAAGATGTAACAAAAAAACGAATGTATATCGAAACTATGGAAGAAATCCTCACAGATACCGATAAAGTTATCATGAGCAACAATGTTAATAAGTCTATGGTTCCTTACTTGCCATTAAAACAATTAGATAAAAAAGAAAATGAAAAATAGCCATATCAAATATTTAGTATTTTCGGTTGTAGGTGTTTTCCTAATATTAAACTCTATGTTTATTGTGCAACAATCTGAGCAAGCTATAGTTCTTCAATTTGGTGAATTGATAAAAGTGCACAAAGAGCCAGGACTACATTTTAAAATACCTCTCGCACAAAACGTAGTCCATTTTAGCAAAAAACTACTTGATATCATTGATGAAGACAAAGAATTAACTGCAGCAGATCAGAAAAAAGTTATAATAAGTGCTTACGCAAAATATAAAATTGTAGACCCTGTAAAAATATATCAAACCGTAAGAGATCAATATGGTCTAAAACCTAGAATAGCAAGCATATTTAACTCATCACTAAGAGAAGTAATTGGTAACGAGCCATTGGCTGCTCTACTAACAGATAAAAGAAGTGCTATAATGCACAAAATACAGAACTTAATGAATGCAAAATCTCAGAATTTTGGAATAGATGTTATAGATGTCAGGATATCTAGAGCAGATTTACCAAATGAAAATAGTTCTGCGATTTATGCAAGAATGAGATCTGATAGAGAAAAAGAAGCTAAAAAAATTAGAGCAGAAGGAGTAGAAGAAGGACAAGTAATAATGTCCACAGCAAATAAAGACAAATCTGTACTTATTGCTGAGGCGAGCAAAAAGTCTATGGTCATTCAAGGCGAAGGTGATGCAGAAGCAACAAAAATATATGCTGATGCATATAGTGCAGACCCAGAATTCTATAATTTTTATAGATCCTTAGAAGCTTACAAAAAATCTCTTAACAAGAAAGATACAACCTTATATCTTTCAACGGATGGTTTTTTACAATTATTTAATAAATAGTGCTAGGATAAATTTTATGACCTTTAGAATGTTTTCTCAAATGATTACAATAAACAGAATATCGTGCTACATGATATCGCTCGTTCTAATTTTTTCATCGTTTATTAGTACCGCACAAGCCGTTCCTATAAAAAGTGCAGAGAAGCCTTCTATAGAATATCAATACAGGCCTCCGAATGGATTTGCAGACCTAGTAAAACCATTGATGCCTGCGGTCGTGAATGTATTCGTGAACCAAAATCAGAAAACAAAACGCTCTGCGAAAAAACAATTCCCAAACGGATCTCCATTTAATGAGTTCCAACAGTTTTTTGAAAAATTTATGGCCCCTCCAGAAGAGAGCTCTCAATCAGATGAGCCAGAAATTTTCAATGAGAACCAACTTATACCGCTTGGTTCTGGTTTTATAGTAGATAAAAGTGGCTACATAGTAACCAACAACCATGTGATAGCTGAAGCCGGTGATTCAGTTGCAGTAAAATTAATTGATGGAACAGAGCTGAAAGCAAAAATTATAGGCCATGACCGTAAAACAGACCTAGCATTAATCAAGGTTGACCATGACAAGCCTTTGCCATATGTAGAATTTGGAGACTCTGAAGCATCTAGAGTTGGCGATTGGATCATTGCTATAGGAAACCCATTTGGAATTGGAATTACAGTAACATCTGGGATTATCTCTGCAAATGGGAGAGATATTGCTTCAGAAGGAATAGTAGATAATTTCATACAAACAGATGCAGCAATTAACAGAGGAAATTCTGGTGGGCCAATGTTTAATATGGAAGGAAAAGTAATTGGTGTAAACACCGCAATTTTATCAACTATGTCCGGTGGAAATATTGGTATAGGCTTTGCGACGCCTTCTTCTTTAGCTAAAGATATAGTAAAACAATTAAAAGAGACTGGTAAAATCAAAAGAGGAAAGCTTGGAATTAGAATGCAGGCTATCACAGAAGACATAGCAGATTCTTTAAGCCTTAAAAGTAAAAATGGAATCTTAATTGTTGAAGTTATAGAAAAAAGCCCGGCAGCAAAAGCTGGATTGAAAGTTGGCGATGTGATACTGGCTTTTGAAAATAAAAAGGTTAAAACTTTAAAGGAACTTGCCCGAATTATTGGAGGATCTCCTATAGGTACAGAACTAAACATGACAATACTTAGAAAAGGAAAAGAAGTAGTATTGCCTATAGTACTTACTGAAGATACGGAATCCATTATTGAGCCAGATTCACCTAATGGTAGCAATGAATTACAAAAGGATCAATATGCTCAATTTAATCCTAGAGAAATCATGGGAGGACAATTTGCAACATTGACGCCGGAGTTAAAAACCAAATTCAAAATAGCTCCAGAAACTAATGGGGTGCTAATACTGAATATCAAGAAGAGCTCAGTATGGTACAACAGAGGATTGAAAACAGGAGACGTGATACTATCAGCAAACCAGGTTTATGTTGACTCAGTTGATCAATTAAACAGAATGATAAAATCTGCAAAGATCTCTAAGAAAAAATCAATATTGTTATTGATATCAAGAAAAGAATACCAATTCTTTACTCCGATACCACTTAGCTAAAAGATATAGATAAAATCTCAAATACATATAGGAAGAATATGATTAGTATCCTTCCTATATTTGCAAAGCAAAAAATTAGATATTGATTTTAGACTGAAGGATATAGATAATCCAACGCAGCAAGATCAAGCCCTGTTAAACCATATGGACATTCTGGCTCTTCCTCATAACTCATTAGAGAAGTACAATTATATTGAGCTTTAAGAGATGCAAGATCTTGGCTATATACAGTGTCCCTTATGTGAGCCAAGTTCATGCCATGCCCAACAGCATGGAGTATTGTCTTCGCATAATCACTAACATTAAAATATGAGTTCTCATAAGATACTGAGGTATAGAGGGTTACGCTATCGGTAATCAAAGAAGAACCATCACTAGAAGGCTTAAAGTCATTAATAGCAACAACTGATATATAAGATCCATAGAATCCTCTATTTAACTGTATTACTACGTCTGCATCTTTGGTACCGCTACTTGGTATAAATTTTATATTAGCAGCTATCTCAAAAACAGAAAATGCTTTCTTAAATTCATCAATAACCACCTGATATATAGGACCATCAACAATAGTGTTTTTATTTGGATTACTGCTATAAGGGGAAATAGAGGTATGATGAGGCCCCTTACATTCAGTACCTGTATCCTCAATGATATAGAGTTTATCCTGAGAAAATGCTATATATTGCTCACAAACGAAGGTTTTATTAAGGTGGAAAGCTTCTACTAGATTATTTGCTCTAGCCCATGGAGCAAAGTCTAGAAAGTCTGATGATTTACTATAAGTAAGTTCATACTTATCACTCAACCTATTATTTTCTAATAAGCTTTGGATTTGTTTATTCAAAAAATTATATACGCCATCAAAAAAATCTTCGGTGCTTGTATAACACATTTCCGTTAGATCTGAAACTGTACTTTGATTTACGTAATAAGCTTAAACCAAGAAATAAAAATATACACGCACCTACAAATGCAGCAATAGGAATCACTAATAACGAATAATTATAAGATGTCGCATCATAAATTTTCATACCATCTCTCATATTACCGCTCCATAAATGATCCATCGTAAAACCAATAATAGAATGGAAAAATGATCCACCAAGCATGTTAATAAAGTTCAAGAATGCAACGGTTACACCTATAAACTCTGGTTTCACTATTGAAGATCCAATTGTAAAAACAAGTACCTGATAGCAACAAGCAAATCCTATTAGAAACATCAATATATACATTCTATGTATTGAAACATATTGTCTAAATAGAATAATAAGAACGAAAGCAAAAGCTATCACAAAACCACTAGCAGCTGTCACTCTATAGTTTGCATCCATTTTCTCTGCCAATATTGCAAGAAGTGGAGCTCCAAAAATCATACCAACGAAAATAAATGAAGTTAACGTGGCAGCGTCTGACTTCACATATCCGTATATATCTACAAAGTAAGGTACCCCCCAAACATCTGCAAAACCTTCTAATGCCCCTACAAGAAGCAGGTTACCTATAGCCACAAGCACAATTTTTTTATTTGTACATACGGCTTTTAGTTTATCAACAATTTTTGTTTCTACTTTATCTGAAGACCCTATCGATCTAACGCACAACAAAAAAATAACAGAAAGGAAACAGCCGATAACTCCTATATAGACAAGGACATTAAACCAACCAAATATATCCATGAAGTTACTCACGGGTCTACCCCCGTATACAGCTCCGATCAAACCAAAACTAAAAGTGATACCTACCATGCGTCCATAGTATTTTGGTTCGAACCACATGGAAATAACTTTTGAAACTGTCAGAAACCCACCAGCAGAACCTACACCTATAAAAAATCGACATATTAGCGCTACGAGCCAACTATCACTGTACATGAATAAAATCGACGCAGAAGAGCAAAGCATGATACATATAAAGCCAACAATACGTGGACCATATTTATCTAGAAACAAAGCTATAGGAATTTGTAATCCAGCATATCCTAAATAATACATCGCAGAAAATATACCGTATTCACTAGCAGAAATACCATATTTAGACATCATCTCATTGATAATCAAACCAGGGGAAAGACGTAAAATAAATTGATACGCAAAAAATATAGTTGCCAAAATCCAGACAAACCAAGCTAGACCTTTATGGGCTGACCTTTCTGTTTGTATATTCATATATTAAAAATATATTGCTTATAAGAACTTAAAAATAGTAAGATAAAGCTTAATTTGCAACGGAAAAACTAACAAATGTCCAAATTGATAACATATATTAGTTGTTTTATCTTTATATATTCTAATTCTTTTGCATTAGAGTCAGAATTTTTATATAAAACTTTTGATGATTCTATGCATGCCCCAACACAAGTAACAGATACGGACTCATATAAACTAGCAAAGAAAGTTTATGAACTTAGAAATCCAAAAATATTACACCAGCACTCAATAGATGCTATTCCAAAAACTATTCATCAAATATGGCTAGGCCCAAAAGAAATTCCTCAAGAATATCTAGAAAATAGTAAAAAGTGGCAAAAATTACACCCTACTTGGGATTATAAATTATGGCGAGAAGCCGATATAGCAGATTGGAATTTTTTATCAAAAGATTTATTTGATAAAGCTTCTTCATACCAAGAAAAAGCTGATTTGTTAAGATATGAAATTTTGAATAAACATGGCGGTCTTTATGTCGATATGGATTATAAGCCACTGAAAAATTTTGATTACGTTCACGAAAAATACTTTTTCTACGGAAGCATAGAACCAATTTTTTCCGCAAAACAAAACATGACAGTAGCAAATTCAATAATAGCCTCTACTCCTAATAATAAAATTTTTACTGAAACCCTAAATAAGATTCGAAACCATTGGGATCAAGTTGAGTCCTCATTTAGAAAGGAAGCGCTCAATATAAAAGGCAAAAAAAACCTAATACATTTAGCAGTCAATAGAACAATGAGGCCATTCAATGATGCAGTGCTAAAAAATATTGAAACAATTGACAATGCTTTGCTATTCCCATCCACCTATATGAGCATAGAAGAAAAAGATAGCATATATGATAAACTCAGGATCTCTTTAGGCGTTATGTCTAATAAGTTATATTTTCGTATACCAAAGGAAGAAACAATGGCAGTGCAAAAACGTGGCAAAAGAATTATATCTAATTTAGCAAATGTTCAACTGAAAGAAAGTTGGTACCAATTAATTTTGGACAAATTTTAAAACTTTTCTATATAATGCTGAATAAGTATTCGCATACTAAATATTACGCGCGCTATCTTTCCTTTACATACAAATATTTTTTGTTGCAACTTACTAAAGATAGGAGCTTTTGGAAGGCTGATATAATTCGTGTTCAAACGCTCAGAGCCTAAGGACTCTCTATTATGTACTATTAATGGCTCGACACTTAACAATCTGAGATTAAATTCCCATGGCCTATTATAATAAGCATCCATAGGTATTTTAATTGGCAAAGCATGGCTTACAAAACTAACCGCAGCTCTCTTATTTACAAGGTAGGCCGCGGCAGAATAAAACTTATTAAAATTTACATTAAGATTACGGTTATGACGTAGATGATCAATTGAGACTAATCCTTTAGATCTTTTATTTTCTAACTTATGAAAAATAACTATATCCCACATGCTACTCTTTTCTTTTATAAGCTGATTAACAATATCTTGGAGCACCATAGTATCAAAATACACATCATCTTCTAATATCAACGCAAATTCATACTCCGAAGCCAGAAATGTTTCCCATGTCTTGATATGACTCAAGCTGCATCCCATTGTACCTTTATAAATACGTTCCTTTGATCCAACAACTTGCTGCCAGGTTTTTATATCAAGATACGATAAAACTTCTTCTTCTGACATCTTATTACCATTTACAGCAGAAATTCTTTCATACGGAAATCCTAATCTATCTAAATACGGCGTTAATAAGTTTAATCTTTTATTGGAACCATCCATATTTATAAAATAAACCATTACATCACTATTCTTCGCTCCAGAATACTCAATATTTTGAGTTTTTTTAAAAATATAGAAGCCAGGACGAGCCACAAAGAAAATTGCAGTAGCAAATACAATAACTAATAAAATATACCTGATAATTTTTTTCATAAAAACAAAACAATAACCGTAGTGACAAACAGTAGTCTTACTATATATTTTTTCAAGTTTTTAATTAATTTAATTGAAATATTATTCTATTAATATAAGTAAGGCTTACCTAACTTTCCTCGCAGCGTAAACAAGTAAGTACACAATAGGAGTATCTAGTAATGCAAAGATTACTTTGAAATAAAAGCTATTTTTGAAAATTAGCCAAAAATCATCTACTGGAAATACGTTGAAATAATGCAGAGCTAGTACAACAATAAAAGTATCTATAAATTGTGCAATAATTGTACTGACATTATTTCTAAGCCATAAATGCTTTTTATTTGTTAGAGATCTAATCCACATAAACAATGAAACGTCTAAAAGCTGCGCAATAAAACTTGCTAAGATAGAAATGACAAACATCAAGTCGTATGCACCAAAAACTAATGAAAAGTTTTCGTTAGAAATATTTGACCATGATGCAGCAGGTAAATAAAGAGCTATAAACATAATTGCCATGACAAAAACACCAGCAATTAGCCCCAGAAACACAACGAAATTAGCTTTTTCTTTACCGTATATTTCAGAGATTACATCAGCTATTACAAATGTAATCGGAAAGAAACATAAACCAACAGAAACCTGGAATATATGATTTATAAAAGGAAATTTGATATCTACAAATTTTTGAAAGATTAAGTTCCCAACAATAAGACTAACAATAAATATACTTGCAAGTAGTATATATATTTTATCTTTTGTTGGAAAAGTACTCATAATACAGCCTTAAAAATTTGTGCTTTATCTTAACAAAGTTACGCAAATAATAAAAGACTAAGTTACCATTTAACTTAAGTAAATTATACATTTAACCTACTACATAATTAGCACCAAAACCAAGTAGGCAATCTTTTAAATCCGCTACACTAACAACATCAGCATCCCCGGCACAACCAAATATAGATTGTGCTAAATGGCCTAAAGCATCTCCTACACTCACTCTATCGGCATCTCTAAAATGATTAATATTTAATGCTGAAATATCTCCTATAGCTGTATTAACTGTTACAGAACTTGTAACACCAGCTCCATTATCTACAGCTACTGTCCCATCAACATAGGTATTTAATGTAGCTATATCTCCTGTATTAGTAGCTATATCTGCTGC